>Ga0126311_10000105_pt1 | contig 41272 bp, 41 predicted proteins | sample Plot61_FD_92539 | JGI IMG/M metagenome (GOLD analysis project Ga0126311, IMG submission 92539) | Serpentine soil microbial communities from UC McLaughlin Reserve, CA, USA - Plot61 | ecosystem: Environmental > Terrestrial > Soil > Grasslands | place: USA: UC McLaughlin Reserve, Lake County... | reverse complement strand
GAATGGCTCCAGCATCAGCCTTTTGAACTGCCCACGATGCACCGGAATCGGTGCCCACGATGGCCCGGAATCACTGCCCACGATGCGCCGGAATTGGTGCCCACGATGCGCCGGAATACGCAGATGTTCAAGATCAAGCGCAACAATCCTTTCGGTCAGCAAAAATGATTTCAAGAATCGGCTTTGGCGTTTTGATTGCCACTTTGACCTATACTCTTGTGTTCGATGCGCTTTCACGTGTTGATTGGCCCAAACTAACGGAATCGCCAGAGGGGACGCTTACGACCGCCAGCATAGGGTTGATTAGTGGCGTCTTAATTGAATTCATTGCCGGAGTGAATTTTTGGCTTTACGCACGTGCGGCTAAACAATTCGGAGCTTTCCATATTTGCTTGGAGAGAACCCACCGTTACCTAGTCGCCTTCAAATTGCAGAAAAGATAAACAGCAGTAATCGGGACAAAACTCTTGAAGAGTTGGTGTGCATTATGGCTAATGCTCCAATGATCACTGGGAAAGATATTAATCGCGTCAGTGATGGATCGCCAGAAGTTCGCGGGGGAGATCTTGATTCCTCTTAAATCAGTTATCGATTATCGATTTTGGTTTATGAATAAGAGGCAGCAACAAAAAGTTAGGACGCATTCAAACGGTGTTTAAGCACTTCGACCCACGGCTTTTTTCAGACCCGAACTTCAAGGAAGACTCTGTACGTGAGGTTATCATTGCGCCGATGCTTTCTAGGCTGGGCTATCACCCAACAGGTGACCAAACAGTGGTGAGAAGCAAGTCGTTGACCCAGCCTTTTATCTATGTTGGAACTCGGCGACATCCCGTAACGATAATTCCTGATTACACACTTAACTTCCAGGGCCGCCCGGTTTTGATACTTGACGCCAAGAGTCCATCGGAAAGCGTCACTTTGCCCGCACACGTGCAGCAAGCCTACAGCTATGCGATTCATCCAGAGGTTCGTGTCAATCACTTCGCACTGTGCAACGGTCGAAGGTTGGTGATATACAGCGTTGACACCCAGAAACCGCTTCTCGATATATCCTACGAAGAATTCGAATCACGCTGGGAGGACATCGAGACGTTCCTTAAACCAAAATACCTCCTAAATCCTGAACTTCGGAAATTTGCGCCAGACTTTGGCTTCGCTTTAACTCGTCTTGGGTTGGCGGTCAACGCTGAGGTCATCATGCTCCAAGCGCGGCTTAATCTTTTTGCGAGAGTTTCCCAAGATCTCTTTACTGTAACCGTGAATACCGAGTTTGCAGACAAAGATCATTGCGTCAGCTACGATTTCAGACCCGATCAACTGCCGCTGTTGATTGCTGGGCTCCCGACCGAACTAAGGGAGCAGTTTTCAGAAGCGTTGTCACGTGCCCCCTTTCAGGCCGGTGCAGATTTATGCGTCGAGGTCGATCTTCGAACACACCTCGGGGAACCGATTGAAGTCGAGCATGAGACGTTCGTACCCCTCGTCATCGATCAAGTATACGGATCACGGTTCAATCCTTTTCCACCGCAGGGTGGCGACGACATTCCTCCACATGTCTTCCGTCTTAGCAAGGCTTTTAAGGTTGCATCGTCAGAGGCCAACGGCGAATGATTGGCGGAGTCTACCGCAGGAAGCTAGAAGTAAAATGAACGACGAAACAAAGTATGTGGAAGTTTTTATTGACTTGCTGCCAAATCAACCTAAGGATGATCAATCCCGTAACAACTTCCGGCTGATGCTTCGCGAGAAGCTGGAACAGCGCCTTGATGATTCCATCGAACGTGTTTGGGATCTGCCGCCTCTAATTGTCAACCCTGAGGGCGATTACCTTCAACTTTTGACTGAGTCACGGAACCTTTATATTGACGGGCATTTCTACTCCTGCGTCGCGATGTGCGGTATTGTTGGCGAGCGTATTATCAAGGATGCATTTCGTATTTCAGTGCTGGTCAAGAGCGGCAATTCGATGAAGACACCGTCCGAAAAGGCCTTTGACCAAATCGAGCACGTTGAAATTTCTGGACTCATTCGGTTCTTGAAAGAGGCTGAGATTATTAGTGACGATGCTGCGAAAGCTGCAATTGATCTCGGCCAGTTACGCAACAAGTATGCTCATGCGCGGGGACAGTCTCCTAAAGATGATGCTCTCAAAGCAATTAAGTTGCTTCACGCGCTTATTGAGGATACTGTTTCCATATTAAAAGACTTCGAGATCAAAGAGGGTGTTTTGGTTGCGAAGGGAGTTTCCGCAGCTAAAGCACCAAAGCGCGAAATAGTAATGCCACACTCAGACTAACAAGCCCCCACGGTCAAGGTTGTGCGCCTTAACGCTTGTCGGCGCTTTTGTTCGCTTTCGAGGCCTCACACTCAAATTTTTATTTTATCGTTTGGAAGTTTTGCGTGACTTTCGTGGACGGCCCACCTTACGATCCTGCAAGTCAGTCAAACTAAAAGTAGGCTGGAGCAGCGAGCCGGTAGGCGCCAGCGCGGTCAAGGCAAAGAAAGCACCATTATTGGTGTTCGCCACTGGCGAATAATTGCTCCCCACTTCTGCCATTTGCTCATGACCGTTGTCGGTTGCCGCAGTTCGGAACTGTTCAGCGTCGAAGGAGGACCAAAACTAATGGGAGAGGCACGGAGGCGATCGGCAGGAGAAATCGATAAGGTTCTTGACAAACTTAAAGATGTAAAAGCCTGCGGCAAAGGCTGATCGGCGCGGTGTCCGGCGCATATGATCATCACCCAAGTTTAACTGTGACGGAGGCGGATAATGGTCTGATACTCATGCACTGTCACGCTGAATGTTCATACGATGATATTTGTCGCGCGTTGGGCATCAGCAACATCGTTGCGACTTATGACTACTGCAATGAAGCGAGCAAACTGCTTTACCAGGTCACGCGTACAACGCCTAAAGCCTTCTTCATGCGGCGGCCAAATGGCGAAGACGGTTTCAAGAATGGTTTGGGAGATGTGCGGCGAGTGCTCTATCGCTTGCCAGATCTATTGAAGACAGATCGACACCAGCCTGTATTCATTCCAGAGGGTGAGAAAGATGTTGACGCGCTGCATCAGCTTGGATTGTGGTTTCCGAGCGCTTGGGACATAGCACGATCAGACTTACGGCAGACACTTACAGCCACGTTTTGGAGTCGATGCAATAGGGAACTGCCAGTAAGCTCGAAAGAATGTTGTATGGCACTTACTCAAGACGCGAAGGCTCGGCTTTACGATCCCTCTTCACTCGATCCAGGGCACTGCTTTTGCTCTGTTCCAAACTTTTTGCACAGTTAAGGGCTATTTCTGCACAGTACGCGACTAATCTAATGTGATCCATTATCGCACTAAGTTGTTCAATGGTTGACGTTGTGATTGGAGGCGGCGATCGGAATCGAACCGATGAATAAAGGTTTTGCAGACCTCTGCCTTACCACTTGGCTACGCCGCCGTACCGGAGAGCGTAAAGAATAAAAGCGGAAAGATGAAGCAGCACGTACTTCATCCGCCCGCCTTCATCTGATTTCGTGGAGCGGGAGACGAGATTTGAACTCGCGACCCTCGCCTTGGCAAGGCGATGCTCTACCACTGAGCTACTCCCGCTTTGAGCACAGCCGATTCTAATGATTCAACGGTGCTTGTCAAGCGAAGCCTCTTCAACTATGACAAAACGGTGCAATGCCCAAGGGGGATCACCCCAATAACATTGCACCGTTCTTTAACCCTAAGTCTCACGCCGGTACCGACGCGCAACCGTCGAGTCTATGTACGGCAGTGTAAGCGCGACTCCAACACACGTCAACCAAAGCCAAGAAAATAAAACAGGGGACGCGGATCAGACGGATTTAAAAAGGCGATTGTCGCGGATTTGTTTGACATGGGAAGCTAACTCGAATAAGTTGCGGGCACTTCCATTCTCAATTCGAGGAGTTGATCATGCGCGCCTATAAAATAGTATTAGCGTTGTTAATTACTGTTCAGGTTGGTCTTGCGCAGCAGGGCTACAAGAAGCCGCCGAAGGAAGTGCTCGACATTCTGAACTCACCCGTCACGCCCGGCATCTCGGTGAGCCCGGCACGCGATAACATCATTCTCACCACCGGTTTGCGCTATCCGCCACTCGCCGATCTGGCGCAACCGATGTTGCGACTCGCCGGACGTCGCATTAATCCGGCGACAAACTCGCCACACCGTTACCAGTATTCAGTCGCACTAACTCTGAAACGTGTGGCCGACGGCTCAGAAGTCAAGCTAGACGTTCCACCCGGCGCGAAGATCAGCGGTGTCGAATGGAGCGACGACGGAAAACACTTTGCCTTCCTGAATGGAGCCGCAAACCGCGTCGAGCTTTGGGTGGGCGACGCCGCGACAGGCAAGGTCCGCAATCTCAAGACCGTCACGATCAACTCCGTGATGGGCAACGCGTTGAAGTGGATGCCTGACAGCCGCACGCTGCTGGTCCAACTCGTGACCGCGTCGCGTGGCGCAGCGCCAACCGAGCCGGCGGTTCCAACCGAGCCAAATGCACAGGAGAGCTCCGGCCGGGCTGGACCGGTGCGAACGTACGAGGATCTCCTGAAGAGTCCTTATGATGAAAGACTCTACGAGTATTATGCGACTTCGCAGCTAGCGCTCGTCGATGCCGCATCCGGACGTACAACCACCCTGGGCCAACCCGCGATCTTTCAGAACGTCGATCCGGCGCCCGACGGCCATCACGTTCTCGTCACACGATTGCACAAGCCGTTTTCATACCTGTTTCCTGACAACGCATTTCCGAGAGACATCGAAGTGTGGGACGCGAAGGGCAAGCTCGTTTACAAAGTCGCGAGCCTGCCGCTTGCCGATCAGGTGCCCATCGACGGCGTGATCACTGGACCACGCAGCGTGCGCTGGCGGCCCGATGAGCCGGCGACACTCGTCTGGGTGCGAGCGCTGGACAACGGCGATCCGAAGAAGAAGGTTCCTCATCGCGACAGCGTCCTGATGCTGAAGGCGCCGTTCGCAGGCGAGCCAACCGAGTTTTTCAAAACGGAGCAGCGTTTCGGAAACATGACCTGGGGCGAGCGCGATGGAGTGGTTTTGATCTCCGACTTCGAGCGCGATAAACGCTGGGTGCGCACTTTCCTGGTCAACGCGAACAAACCCGAAGCCGCAGCCAAGCTGGTCTGGAGCCGGAACCAACAGGACCGTTACCTGGATCCGGGCACTCCTGTAATGAAAGTGGTGAAAGGTCAACGAGTGATGCTGCAAAGCGGCGACTCGATTTACCTGATCGGCAATGGCTCTTCACCGGAAGGCGATCGGCCGTTCCTCGATCGTTTCAACCTGCAAACACTCAAGTCAGAACGGATCTTTCGCAGTGATGCTGACAGTTACGAAGGACCGATCGCGCTGTTGAGTGATGACGGCGCGCAGTTCATCACGCGGCGCGAATCGCCGACTGAAGCACCGAACTACTTCGTGCGAAGCAGCGGCGCGCAGGCTCGCGCGCTCACACAATACCCCGATCCGACGCCGCAATTGCGCGGGATCAAGAAGCAGCTCGTAACGTACAAGCGTGCCGATGGTGTGCAGTGTTCGTTCACGCTTTACCTGCCGCCCGATTACAAGGAAGGCACGCGTCTGCCGACAGTCGTTTGGGCGTACCCGCTCGAGTTCACAGACGCCAGCACCGCCGGGCAGATCACCGGCTCGACACAGAAAGCGACGTCGATCGCTGGTCCATCGCACCTGTTCTTCCTGTTGGAAGGTTACGCGGTGCTCGATAACGCGACGATGCCGGTGGTCGGCACTCCAGAGACAGTCAACAACACCTACGTTGAACAGATCGTGATGAGCGCGAAGGCTGCGATTGATAAAGCGACGGAGATGGGTGTGACTGATCCGGAACGTGTCGGCGTCGGTGGTCACAGTTATGGCGCGTTCATGACGGCGAACCTTCTGGCCCATAGCGATCTGTTCCGTGCGGGAATCGCGCGCAGCGGTGCGTACAACCGGACATTGACGCCGTTTGGATTTCAGAGCGAGCGTCGCACGATCTGGGAGGCGCCGGAGTTGTATCTGAAAGTGTCGCCATTCATGTTTGCGTCGAAGATCAACGAGCCGATGCTGATGATCCATGGTGAGGCCGACGACAACACGGGGACGTTCCCGATCCAATCGGAGCGTATGTACCAGGCGATGAAAGGGAACGGCGCGACCGTTCGCCTCGTGATGTTGCCGCACGAAGCGCATGGTTACGCTGGGCGCGAGAGTATCGAGCACGTGTTGTTCGAAATGATCAGTTGGTTTGACAAGTATGTGAAGCACGCGCCGTCGCGCAGCAAAGACACAAGCACGGCTCAGGTGAAATAAAGCGGATCGAGCTGCCAGCGACGTTTGCGGAGGGATTCTTCGGTCCAGAAGTTTTGGAGTAACTCGATCTGTGGTATCGAGTCGTTGTTGATGACAACGGTCACGACGTCGTAGCGGTGTAGCTCGTTTTTGATGCCGAGCATTTGGCGATAGACGCGGGCCGCGCGCGTTACCTGTCGACGCTTGCGTAGATCAACGTTGACTTCTGGTGGCGCGAACCAATCGGAGGCGCGTGTCTTTACTTCGATGAAGCAGAGTGTGTCGCCGTCGTACGCGATGAGATCGATCTCAGCGTTGATGATTGCGCCGCGCAGGTTGCGGCCGACCGGAAGCGTGAAGTTGGCGGCGACGAGTCGATAGCCGAGCTGATCGAGGTATGCGGCGGCGTAAGATTCGCCGAGCTGCCCAAGTGAGGATGGCATAGTTATAGACAGGATTTACAAGATTTACAGAATTTGCAAGAAAAAACTTAACCCAGTGAGCGGGGGCAAGCCCCTCTTCCTGACTTGTTCATTCCATTGAGAGACTGAAAAAAGAACAAGTCAGGAAGAGGGGCTTGCCCCCGCTGCCAAATCTTTATGCGTCGCGGTCGTAGGCGACTTTGAGCCAGTCTTTCACCTCGTCGTCGATGTCGTCCATTGAAGTGATCGGGATGCGGTGAGTGATGCGATCCTTTTTGGCGAAGCCGCCGGTATCGATCAGGCGACCTGTCGGTTTCAGGTCACCGAGGGCGAAACCCATGTCGATGCGTGTTTGCGTGGTGGGTTTGATTTGCGCGAAGACGTGATTGCGATAGAGCGGCACGATCGTCGAGCACGGGCACGCTTTCGCTTCCTTGCCGGTCTTGAGTCCGAGCTTCAACAACGCGTCGTAGAGTGGGCGCAGTTTGGCTTTGCCTCCTGAAAACATCTTCTCGACGTCGCGTTCCGCTGCGGCGAGATACTGATCGGGATCCCCGCTTTCTTCACCTTTTCCTTCGGCGCGTTCGGCGAGCCACCAGGCGGTGTTGGTGCCGAGACCGTGTTCTTCCTTCAGCCACGCGCGGCGTTCCTTTTCATCTTTCGGGCCGGATTTTTTGATGTACGCGAGCCACTCTTCGAGCGAGCGTCCGGTCTTCTGTTTGAGCTCGGTGATCCACTTTTGCGTCATGAGAACGCCGGGATGGACGCTGTAGATCGATTTCGTGCGAGGAACGGCCATGCGATCTCCTTTTACGAGAAGCGGGCGGTCGAAAGAAATTGCGGTGGGCGCCGCACCTTCGTCGCCTGCTCGAACGCATATGCAATTTTGATCAGCTTGGGCTCGCTGAACGCGCCGCCAAAAAATGAGATACCGACCGGCAAGCCAAAAACGTAACCCGCCGGCACGGTGATGTGCGGATACCCTGCAACCGCCGACGCCGACGAATATCCACCAGTGAAGTGATCGCCATTGATCCAGTCAGTGGGCCACGGTGGTCCACCAGTCGGCGCCACGAGCGCATCGAGCCGGTTCGTCTTCATCACCGCATCGATCCCCTGCGCGCGCGTAAGCAAATGGTTCTTGCGCAGCGCCGCCAGATACGGCTTACTGGTGAGCGGTCCCTTCGCCTCGGCTTTGATCATGATGTCCTGACCGAAGTAAGGCATCTCGCGAGCGCTGTTCTTTTCGTTGAACGCGATCACGTCTTTGAGCGAACGAACGGGCGCCTGTGGTCCAAGTCCCGCAAGATACGCATTCAGATCCGCTTTAAACTCGTACAACAAGACTTCAAACTCGGAATCGTCAAACTTACCCGTGGTGGGAATGTCAGCCGGATCGACGAGCACTGCGCCCAATTTCTTCATCTCCGCGAGCAGATCGTTCATCAGCTTGTCGACACGCTCGTTAAAACCGAAATGTTTGCGTGCGATGCCGAGTCGCATGCCGCGCAACCCCTCTTTGTCGAGAAACTGCGTGTAATCCGTAACGGATTTTCCACGACTCGCATTTGTGGCTTCGTCGCGCGGATCGATACCCGTCATCGCGCCGAGAAGTATCGCAGCGTCACTGACTGTTCGCGCCATTGGACCAGCCGTGTCCTGGCTGTGTGAGATCGGAATGATTCCCGCGCGACTGACGAGGCCGACCGTCGGTTTGATACCAACCAGAGAATTCGCCGACGACGGACACACCACCGAGCCGTCAGTTTCAGTGCCGATTGCAGCAGCACACAAGTTTGCCGCAACGGCAGCGCCCGATCCGGAGCTCGAGCCACACGGGTTGCGCTCGAGGACGTACGGATTTTTTGTCTGTCCACCACGACCACTCCAGCCACTCGACGACTTCGTCGATCGAAAGTTGGCCCACTCGCTCAGGTTCGTCTTGCCGAGAATCAATGCACCGGCTTCGCGGAGTCGTTGGGCGACAAACGCGTCGCGCTGCGGCTTTGAGCCCACGAGCGCGAGCGAGCCGGCCGTAGTCATCATTCGATCCTGTGTATCGATGTTGTCTTTGAGCAGGACCGGAATGCCGTGCAGCGGGCTGCGTGGGCCTTTCTCTTTCCGCTCGCGATCGAGTGCGACTGCGAGCTGCTCCGCGTCGGGATTCATTTCGATCACGGAGTGAAGAGACGGGCCTTTCTTGTCGACGTCGTTGATGCGGTCGGAGTATTTCTCGACCAGCTCGCGCGAAGTGTACTTGCCGGATTGCAGCCCCTGCTGGAGATCCGTGATGGTTAGCTCTTCGAGATCGAAAGCAGGTGGTGATTCGGGGTTAGCGAGCGGTACAGAATGAGTGACAGCCGCAATCGTGGTGGCGGCGGTTGTTTGAATAAATTGGCGACGCTTCATTTTGGGCTGCACAGAACCGAGCGCGGTAGCGCCGGGTGAATCCAAGTAACACGCCAGCAAATGAAATTGACCCGGCGCTACCGCGCTCGGTTCTGTTACTGTCTACCGACTTTGAATGAGTTAAAGAACCGTTCCACGAGTGCCGCGTCGTCCATGCCCTTCGGGGAGCCGATGACGATCTGATACGGCCGGCGACCAACCAGGAACACGCGCGACTTGAAGATTCTGTCCGCCGTCTCCGCTGTAAACTCGATCGCGGAATAGCCGTCGATAACTGTTGCCTTACTGCTCAACAACGTCGCCTTGATGCCTTTGACGAAGTTGTCGCGGTTAGCGTCGAGCTCGGCCTGCCGGTTGAAGTTGAAACTCGGATCGTAATCAACCCAGCCGATCAGATAAACACTCGTCGTATCTTTCACGACGAACAAGTGCGTAGTATATGGACCATGAGCGGTGTCGGTCGTCTCGGTCTTCTCAGGTGGTATCTCCGGCATCAGGACCGAGAAGCGTCCATTTGGCGAAGTAAACTTTATCCACCCGCTGTTATCTTCTGTATTGCTGGGAGCGGGCGTGTTGCTGGGCGTGCTCGGTGGACGCGTGGAGTGTTCCTGGGCGCTAAGCGGAAAACTCATTCCTACTGTGATAATGGCCAGGGCCAAAAACCTTTTCATATTCGACATCCCTTCGAGGTCAGGACTAAGGACGGCAGATTATAACCGTAGATTGCCACGGATGACACAGATATTAAGGCCCTGTAAGCTATCCAGCCATGTCAAACCTCGTTGCCATTGTCGGCCGTCCGAATGTAGGGAAGTCTACGCTGTTCAACCGTCTCATCGGGGAGCGCCGAGCCATCGTCGGCGACGAGCCGGGAATCACGCGCGACCGGATTTACGGTGAGGTCGAGTGGACTGGCGCGAAGTTCTCGCTGATCGACACTGGCGGTATCGTGCCTGATGACGACGCTGTAATTCCCGCAAACATTCTGAAGCAGGCCGGAATGGCGATTGACGAGGCCACCGTGCTGATCTGGGTTGTGGATGCGCGGATCGGTGTCACGCAGCTCGATGAAGAGCTTGCCGCGTTGCTTCGATCGACCGGCAAACACGTGCTCGTAGCGGCGAATAAGACTGACTCGGCGCGTCTCGAGAGTGAAAGCACTGAGTTTTATCGGTTTGGCTTCAACGACGTGTTTCCGATGTCCGCGGAGCAGGGAATCGGTATCGGTGATCTGCTCGACAGCGTTGTCGAGCTAATCAAGACGGGTGCGGAAGAGACTCCTCCAGATGAGACTGCCGGATCGCGGGAGCTGCGACTCGCCATTATCGGCCGTCCGAACGTCGGCAAGTCCTCGCTGCTGAATCAACTGCTCGGCGAAGACCGCGTGATCGTCTCGCCAGTCGCAGGCACGACTCGCGACGCCATCGACACCGTTCTACAAACACCAGAACGCAAGTTTCGCCTCATCGACACGGCAGGCATCCGTCGCAAAGGCAAGACAGACGAGATGACGGAGAAGCTCTCGGTGATCATGGCGCGGAAGAGTCTCGAGCGTGCGGATGTCGCGATCGTGATCGTGGACGCGGTCGAAGGTGTCACTGCGCTCGATGCAAACATTGCGGGTTATGCACTCGATGCGGGCTGCTCGATCATTATCGCGGTGAACAAGTGGGATGCGGTGCTGGAGAAAGAGACAAATACGGCGTTGGAGTTTGAGCGCACCTTGCGAGATAAGATGAAGTTTTTGGAATGGGCGCCCGTGATCACGATCTCCGCGCTGAGCGGCCAACGTGTGGAGAAGATCCTGTCGCTGGTTTTGAAAGCTGACGAAGCACGCAACCGGCGAATTCCGACTGCGCAGCTCAATGATTTCTTCGAGCGCGCGATCGCACAGCCGCGTGGCGGTACTGCGCCGTCGCCTGCGAAGGGCGGAATGTCGCGGCTGAAGGTTCAGTATTTGACGCAGGTGGCTGTGCGGCCGCCGACATTTGTCGTTTTCACGTCGGGCGGAAGACCGGGATTGCACTTCTCGTACGAGCGATATCTCTTGAATCGTCTGCGCGAGGAGTTTGATTTCTTCGCGACGCCACTGCGGATCGTGGAAAAGCATAAGAGCAAACGCAACCGAGCACGGTAGCGCCGGGTTCACCCAACAGACACGCTACGCAATGACCTTTGACCCGGCGCTACCGCGCACGGTTCTGTTATGGACGCGATTCGTTTCACAGTTGAGGCGCAGGATGGTGAAGCGCGGGCGGGTGTATTGACCACGCGCCGTGGCGTTATTGAGACGCCGGTGTTTATGCCCGTCGGTACAGCCGGTACAGTCAAAGGCATTCGCTTCGAAGAGCTCGAATCTGGTGATCTCGACGCGCGGATCATACTCGGCAACACGTATCACCTCTGGCTGCGACCCGGTATCGACGTGATCAAATCTGCGGGTGGGCTGCACCGTTTCATCGGTTGGGATCGCGCACTCCTAACTGATTCCGGCGGTTTTCAGGTCTGGAGTCTTGGCGCACTCCGCAAGATCTCGGAAGAAGGAACGGAGTTTCGCTCGCACGTCGACGGCACGCTGCGTTTCCTGTCACCCGAAGTCTCGATGGAAGTCCAGGCGGCACTTGGTTCCGACATCGTGATGGTTTTCGACGAATGCGCGCCCGGTGCAGCGAGTCACAAAGACACCGAGCGCAGCATGAATCTCACCGCCCGCTGGGCACAACGTTCAAAACTCGCTTTCGATCGACTGCAATCTGAAGGTGCAGACACTGGCCGTCGCGAAGTTGAAGATCTGAGCGGAGCGCAAGCACTGTTTGGCATCGTTCAGGGCGCAGGTCACCGGGATCTGAGACGCATAAGTCTCGAACAGACCGTAAATATCGGCTTCGAGGGCTATGCCATCGGCGGATTGAGCGTCGGCGAAGAGAAGTCGTTGATGTTTGAAGTGATTGAAGACATTGCCCCGAGAATGCCGAAAGACGCGCCGAGATATCTGATGGGCGTCGGCACACCCGAGGATCTGGTCGAAGCAGTGGCGCGCGGCGTTGATATGTTTGACTGCGTTTTGCCGACGCGCAACGGCCGAACCGGACAGGCATTCACGTCATGCGGCAAGTTGAACATCAAGAACGCGAAATTCATAAATGACCAGCGCCCGCTCGATGAAGTGTGTCCGTGTTCAGTCTGCCGGAGACATTCGCGCGCCTATCTCCGTCATTTATATATAGCGGGCGAAATGCTGGCGAGCATGCTCCTAAGCCACCATAATCTGGCCTTCTTCCTTGACACCATGCGAGGCGTGAGGCAATCTATCCGGTCTGGCGATTTCCCGAAATTTCGGCGTGAGTTCACCGAGCGGCTGGGTGCGAATGGGGAATAGCAGTTCGCGAGCTGGCCGCGTCTCTTTGTTCAGTTTGGGAAAACACAGTCAAATCCTTTAATCAAAATGCAAACTTTACTGATCTTCTTTCAGGGTGGCTTAGGTGGATTCGCCGGGCTCATGCCCTTCCTCCTGATCATCATCATCTTTTACTTTCTATTAATAAGGCCTCAGCAAAAGCGTCAAAAGCAACTTCAGGAAACTGTATCCAGTCTGAGGATTGGCGATCGTGTGGTTACAACGGGCGGCATCCTCGGAGTGATAACCACCGTGCGCGATGCGAGTTTTATAATCCGCAGCGCCGACAAGACAATGATTGAGATAGCTCGCACGGCAATCGCCGATATCGATCGCGAGCCCGAAAAAAGTACCTAAGCGAGCGTTAATTTCTGCAATGAAGAAAAAGAATCTTCTCACCCGCATTATCATCATCGTTATCGTTACTGTTGTTGGTCTTTATCTGGTTATCGGCCCGCGCCGTCGTCCGACTGTAGCTGACTTCAAATGGTCGGGCATCAAGGCCAATCTCAAAGACAATATTCATCTCGGACTCGACCTTCAGGGTGGCTCGCACCTCGTGATGCGAGTGAAAACTGAGGAATTCCTCCGCCGTCTGACCGAAGAGAACTATGTGGCCGCTCAAAACGCCGCGAAAGATGCGGGATTTGAGCCGAAAGGTGGACGCGCCGACACGACTCCCGGCAACTATCGCGTAGTTCTGCAAATCGCGGATCCTTCCAAGGTCGCGGAGACCAAGGAAGCCGTCCAGAAGAAGATCGAGCTTGGCGATACGTCAGTCTGGAATTACTCGGCTTCGGGCGACACGCTTACCTGGAGCATGACCGCGGCAGCGGAAACTCTGCTCGCCGAAAACGCCACTACGCAGGCGCTTAACATCATCGAGAGCCGTATCAACGCACTCGGAATCGCAGAGCCGACGCTCCAGACACACGGCGCACAGAGCTCGCACCAGCTTCTGTTGCAGATGCCGGGCGTGCAGGATCCGGAGCGCGTGAAGGATATTCTCAAGGGTGAGTCGCGACTGGAATTGGTCCACGTGGTCAGCCCGCCAAGTCCCTCGCCGGCGACGACTTATACCACTGAGGCGGAGGCGATCGCTTCGCTCAACAGCGGCGGTACGGTTCCTCCGAATCGCAAAGTTCTGCCTTACAGCGAGCGCATCGAAAAATCCGAAGATCCCAAGCAGCAAAGAGAGAGGCGCTGGGTCGTGGCAGAAATTCCCGCGATCATTGACGGCAGCGAGTTGAGAAACGCTTCGGCCATTCCGTCGCAGGGCGGCCGTGCCGACGACTTCGAAATCAACTTCTCTTTGAAGAAGAGTGGCGCGGACAAATTTGGCGCGTGGACGGGATCGCACATCAACGAGTACATGGGCGTCGTGCTTAACGACGAAGTGAAGTCAGTCGCTTACATTCGCTCGCAGATCTTCGATTCAGGACAGATTACCGGACGTTTCACCAAACAGTCGGCCGAAGATTTAGCGCTGACCTTGCGTTCGGGCGCGTTGCCGGCTCCGATTGAATATCTTGAAGAGCGTACGGTTGGACCAAGCCTCGGGGCGGACTCGATTCGCGCAGGCGTCAGGGCTTCGCTCGTCGGCCTCGCTCTCGTCGTTGTCTTCATGCTCTTTTATTACCGCGGATCCGGCGTCAACGCAGTGGTCGCGTTGATTCTGAACATGATCCTGATGCTTGCCGGACTAATCGTGTTTGGCGCCACGCTGACGCTTCCCGGTATCGCGGGCATCATTCTTACGATTGGTATGGCGGTCGACTCGAACGTGCTTATCTTTGAGCGTATTCGTGAAGAGTGGCGGTCAGGAAAGACAATTCCGTCCTCGGTCGATCTGGGATTTAACCGTGCTTTTATCACCATTATCGATACTCACGTAACCACGATCGTTTCATCTCTGTTCTTGTTCATGTTCGGCACCGGACCGATTCGCGGGTTTGCGGTCACGCTGGTCATCGGACTGCTGGTTAACCTGTTCTCGGCAGTCTACGTCTCGCGCACGATCTTTATCTGGCTGCTATCACGTAAAAAAGTGGAGTCGTTGAGTATCTAGAGAGTCATCATGTTTCAAGTTCTTCACGATGTAAATATTGACTGGATGGGTAACCGCCGCTGGTTTATCGGCGTTTCCGTCCTGCTTATGCTGGCCGGTCTCGGATCGGCTGTGATTCGACAAGCAACCGGTCGCCAGGCGTTCAACCTCGGAGTTGATTTCAAGGGCGGAACGGTAGTTACCGCGCGCTTCAAGCAGCGACCAAACGATGACGCGATTCGTGCTGCGCTCGTGAATAAAGGCATCAACGATGCGGTCGTGCAGCCGGTTACTGACCGTCCTGACACGGTGCTGATCAAAGTGCCTCTCGAAGGCGAAGGCCAGGACGGCCGAGTGCGTGTCAGAGAAGCGTTGAACGAGTTTGGCCAGGAAGCGAATCCCAGCAGTGAGCTGGAAGCGGATCAAAATGCGTCTTACAAGATCGTCGGAACGGACGCTGTCGGAGCGATCGCCGGAGCCCAGCTAAGAAACAAGGCGATCGCAGTCACGCTTGCGGCGCTCGTTGGGATTCTGATCTATATCGCCGCACGGTTTGAGTGGACCTACGGTGCGGCGGCCGTCATCGCCGTGTTTCACGACGTGCTCGTGACCTTGGGTTTCTTCTCGATCTTCCAGATTGAAATCAGTCTGAACGTGATTGCGGCGCTGCTGACACTCGTCGGATTTTCGGTGAACGACACGATCGTGGTGTTCGATCGTATTCGCGAAAATCGCAAGCTCCACCGGCGCGACACGCTTTACAAGATTACAAACGACTCGATCAACCAGACACTTTCACGCACAGTGATCACGAACGGCCTGGTGTTTCTGTCGGTGCTGGCGCTCGTGTTGTTTGGTGGCGACGTGTTGCGGGCATTTTCGATCGCGTTGTTTATCGGCGTCGTGTTTGGAACCTATTCATCGATCGCGATTGCGAGCCCGATCATGGTTTGGTGGGAGCAGCGAATCGAGGCAGCGAATCGCGAAGCGGCAGTAGCTTTTAATCAGCCCAGAATGGTGAAACCGGCGCGGGGTCCGAAGCAAAGTCTAAAGAATGCTTCGAAGCCCCTGCACTAGGTAAATGCTCAGCGTCCTCGGCGTATCTCAGCGCCCTCTGCGTTAATGGCGACCTTAACGCAGGTGACGCTGAGAGGGCAGAAGAAGATTTCAGACGGAACAAATTGGCCGCAGCCGGTGTCCTATTACCGCTTGACTTTGAAACACTATGCGGACTAGTATGCGACCGTTGCTGGCCAATTAAATATCCCAAGTTGTCGACCCCGTATTGTGTGTAAAAGCAAGAAGTTGGGTGCGGCGGTGGTGTGTTGAGCGGGCCGGCGAGTTATCTCGCGCAGCGGCTTCCAAATTCTAAATTCGGTGTGCTCAATATCGCAGGAGCTGCTGTTATCCCCTTCATTAAATTGACGGACCGTAAGCGGTATTTTAAATCGACACTTGCGATGCAATTACTGCTTAACTTTTTCGTAAACCCCTGATCCATTTGGCGCCGGAGTCGGAGGAGAATCATGTTCGATAATCTCGTTGAGTCCAGTTCGCATAAAGACGACATTGCGCGAAAAGGCTCATTCATCGGTATAACTTTGGTGGTCTATGCCGTGCTCATAACAGCCTTTGTGATTGCTGGTATCTTTTGGTACGACGCTCGTCTCGGTGATATGGAACTCGAGTTGACGACGCTCGTCGCTCCTGTGCCAGTGCCGCAACAGGCTAAAGAACCTGAGAAACAAGCGGAAGCCAAGCCGCAAAAGGTCGAGCAGAACGTCGACATTCGTAAAGAGTTGATTGCCGACGTTGCGGAAAGCCGGTTGCCACCGAAAGAGATTTCGGCCAAGGCCAGCGATATCCCGCCGGTCAGACGCGGTGTGACCACCATGGTTGGAAATAGTGACTCCAATGCCGCCGCGCCAATGCCGGCCGGTCCCGGTGCAGGTAATGTCGTGGCCGCCCCAGCCAGAGTTCAGATTGCCGACGAGCCGCCCCCACCCGAGGCGCCGAAACCGACTCCGCCTCGCGCTCCCATTTCAGGCGGCGTTCTTAACGGCAAAGCCATCAGCTTACCCAAGCCAGCGTATCCACCGATTGCCAGGGCAGCGCATGCTTCGGGCACCGTGGTGGTGCAAGTGACAATTGACGAAAACGGCAACGTGATTGCTGCACATGCCGTGTCCGGGCATCCCCTGTTACAGGGGGCTGCTGTAGGTGCTGCGCGTCAAGCGAAATTCTCCCCAACGAAGCTTTCGGGGCAGCCAGTTAAAGTTACCGGAGTGATCCAGTACAACTTCGTAGCGCAATAACTGCGGAGAATATTTGTCGTGTCGCCGCGGTTATCGTGGACCGTCCCGGCTTCTCTGCTTGCTATCAATCAAATAAAACCTTTTGGAGGGGTTCACCGTGACAATTCTAACGAGTATTTTTCTCGGCTTCTTGATGCTGTTGCAGGAAGCCGCAGCCAGTCCAGAGGCCTCGGGCGCCGACCATTTCACACTGACCGAGATGGTTAAGAACATGGGTGGCGTCGCGATCGCCGTCGTCATCGTTTTGCTGATCATGTCAGTTTATTCCATTGCGATCATGGTTGAGCGTTACCTGACTTACTCTGCCGCGAAGAAACAGTCGCGCGAGTTTGCGCCGCGTGTGGCCCAGGCGCTCAAGAACGATCGCATCGAAGAAGCGATCAACATCAGCGACAAGCACCGCAAATCGCACCTCGCGATGGTCGTCAGCAGCGGCTTGCAGGAGTTTCGCGCGCATGAAGCCTCGACCGACATCTCCGGTGATGAGATTGAAGCATCGAAGCGCGCCTTGCAGCGAGCTATCGCGATCAAGACTGCCGAATTCAAACGCGGCCTGTCGGGTCTCGCGACGATCGGTTCTACCGCGCCGTTCGTGGGTCTGTTCGGAACCGTGTTCGGCATCATCAACGCATTCCGCGGCATGAAGAACGCGGAGTCAGCGGGTATCGCGGCTGTGGCCGGCGGTATTTCGGAAGCGTTGTTTACCACCGCGCTCGGATTGCTCGTGGCAGTTCCGGCGGTGTGGCTGTTCAACTACTTCACGGGCAAAGTTGATGGCTTCGTGGTTGAGATGGACAACTCGGCGTCTGAGCTCGTCGACTACTTCATTAAGAACCGCACGAAGCAGTTGAAGGCGTAATTGAAACTCCGGGAATGGTGAACCCCAAAGGTGCGGCTGCGCGCAGCCGCGCGGCCGCGCCAATGTTTACTAGGGTTGTTTACCGCTTGAATTAAAGGAGATTTGTTATGGGAATGTCAGGTGGGGCTGGTCCCGGTGGACTGCAGTCTGAGATTAACGTTACGCCGATGGTCGACATCATGCTCGTGTTGCTGATCATCTTCATGGTGGTCACGCCATTCCTTCAGCAGGGCATCACGGTTGCGCTGCCGAAGAACATGACCAACCCGGACGTCGATCCGAACATTATCAAGGAGTCGTCGATCGTGATTTCAATTCCGAACGACGGTGAGTATTACCTTGCCAAGCAACGGGTCGCGAAAGAGCAGTTGACAGATAAAGTCGATACGTTGCTCAAAGGCATTAAGAATGAGAACGATCGTATCGTCTACATCAAGAGCAGCGTTAACGTTAGCTACGGTGACGTTGTAACTGTCATCAATGAGGTCCGCAAGCTCGGCGTCGATAAGATCGGACTCGTGGCTGACAAGAAGAAGGGCGGTGCTGCCGCCGCCAAGGTGGCTTCGTAAACGTATTAAGAACGAGGAGAAATTTAAATGTCCGTGAGTGATAATGAGATAGAGCATAGAAGTAGTACTACGGCCCAGCCGTACATCAACGTAACTCCGTTGATTGACGTCTTGCTGGTGTTGCTGATTATCTTCATGGTCGTCACGCCGCTGAAGCCGAGCCGGTTCAAAGCTGACATTCCGACGCAGCGCGATCCGAATGAAGACCTGAGCAAGCTGAAACCAAATCCGCTGACTCTGGTGGTCACCATTTCGCAGGATTTGCAGATCAAGCTGAATCAGGATTCGCTTGGTTCGGTAAACGATACGGCGCCGCTCGCGCAGAAATTGGCCTTGACCTTTAAAGACCGCAAAGATCAGCGCGCGTACAAAATCGGCATGGAAAACAGCACCAATCTGAAGGAAGACGATCGCATCGAGAAGACCGTCTTCGTCAAAGCGCCGCGAGCAGCGAAATACGGCGACGTCGTCAAAGTTATCGACGCTATCAAGGGAGCAGGCGCGAGTCCGGTTGGATTGCAAGTGGACGATCTTCCGTAGTAAATAGGAGACCCCGCGAGAGCTTCGAGCACCGGCCCAGAAACTCGCCCCGTCGGAGCTCAATCGCCGGTCTATTAAATTGGAGTCACGGTAAATGAAACTCTCTCAGACCGGGATCGTCATCGTTTTGGCGATCCTCGTTGCTACTAGCTCCGGGTGCGGAGTTATCAATCGAATCAGGGCCAAGAACCAGTTGAACGAGGCCGCGAAAGCGTACCGCGAAGGTCACTTCCCTGAAGCGGAGCAGCACTCGCGCCGCGCTGCTGAGCTGGATCCGAATAACAAGACCGCGCCGATGTTTATTGCTCGGACGATCCATGCTCAATATCGTCCCGGGGTGCAGTCTCCCGAGAATAATGCCAAGGCCCAGGAGGCAATCACCGCCTACCAGGAGCTCATCAGGAACAACCCGCAGGATGAAGAGTCGTACAAGGCCATTGCCTACCTCTATGAAGCAACCCATCAGGATGACAAGCTGAGACAGTGGATCTCGGATCGCGCTGCGAGCGACACCGCGCTGCCCGAGAAGCGGGCTGAGGCTTACGTCGTGCTTGCCAGTAAAGACTGGGATTGCTCTTTCAAGATCACTGAGCTGCCGACCAACAAGGCCACCACGCTCGATCCGAGCAACAACAAGGCGACCGTTTCGTACAAGAAGCCAAAGGATCAGAAGGAGTTCGACCAGGCCACGATGTGCGTGAAGCAGGGGTTGGTCGAAGCTGAGAATGCAATCAGGTTTGATCCGAATAATGAATCGGCGTGGTCTTACAAGACGAACCTGTTGCTTGAGGCTTCCAAGCTCGCCGAGATGGACGGCAAGCCGGATCAGAAAGCTCAGTATCAGAAAGACTACGAAGCCGCTCTGAAACGCACCACCGAATTGAGTGTGGCGAACCAGAAGCGCAAGGAAGAACAGGAGAAGCAGTCCGCTTCACCACCGAAGGGTTAATTATTTAAGAAAAAGGGCCACGGATTTCACGGATTAACACGGATCAAATCAGATCTGTGTTAATCCGTGAAACCCGTGGCCCTTTGCTTTTTTGTTATAATTTTTCGCAGATGATTCGTATCGAAGACATCGTCGAGAAAGTCGCTCACAACCACGCGCAGGCTGATCTTGATCTGCTGCGCCGCGCCTACTTGTTTTCCGCGAAAGAACACAAGGGGCAGAAGCGCGCGTCAGGTGAGTCGTACCTCGTCCACCCGCTCGAAGTCGCGAACATTCTCGCCGACATGAAGCTTGACGAAGTCTCAGTCGCCACCGGCCTGCTGCACGACGTTGTCGAAGACACGCTCGTCGACCTCGACACGATTCGTCGCTACTTCGGAGAGGAGATCACACACCTCGTTGATGGTCTCACGAAGATCGCTCAGATCAGCAACATCTCGCGCGAAGAACAACAGGCCGAGAACGTGCGCAAGATGTTACTCGCGATGGTCGACGATGTGCGCGTGGTGCTCGTTAAGCTTGCCGATCGCCTGCACAACATGCGCACGTTGCAATACCTGAATCCCGAGAAGCGGAAGCGCATCGCGCAGGAAACGATGGACATCTTCGCGCCCATCGCCCACCGGCTCGGTATGGGTAAGTTGCGCGGCGAGCTTGAAGATCTCGCGTTTCGACATCTTCACCCCGAAGACTATCGCGAGCTTGCCGAGCAACTTGAAAAGCGACGTCCCGAGAATGAAGCGTTCCTGAAAAATGTCACCGCCCGCATCGAGGAAAAGATGAACGAAGCGGTGGTGCCTTTCGTCCTCGTCGAAGGGCGCGTCAAGCGACTCTACTCGATCTGGAAAAAGCTGCGGGCGCAGAAGATCGGTCTGGATCAGGTTTACGATCTGGTGGCTGCGCGAATCATCACTCCGAATGAGCTTCGTCACTGTTACGCAGCGCTGGGCGTGGTCCATCACAACTGGAAGCCCGTACCGGGCCGCATCAAAGATTGGATCGCAACGCCGCGCGACAATCTGTACCAGTCGCTGCACACTTCTGTGATCGGTTCTAACGGGCAGTCGTTCGAGGTCCAGATCCGGACCGAGGACATGCATCAGGTCGCCGAAGAAGGTGTTGCGGCCCACTGGAAATACAAAGAAGGTAAACGTGGCGCGCGCGACGACGATCAGGCGCTGCAAGCATTGCGATCCCTCGTTGAGTGGACGCAGGAAGTTAAAGACTCGAAAGATTTCCTCGACTCGCTCAAGCTCGATCTGTATCCCAAGGACGTTTACGCGTTTACGCCGATGGGTAAGGTGATCCAGTTGCCGCGCGGTGCGACACCCGTCGATTTTGCTTACACGATCCACTCTGAAGTCGGTAACACGTGTACGGGGGCTCGCATCAACGGGCGCATGGCGCCGCTGCGCAGCCAGATTCAGAATGGCGACGTCGTCGAGATCATCACTTCCGCTAATTCACATCCTTCGCGCGACTGGCTGAACTTTATCGTTACCTCGCGCGCGCGCAATCGCGTTCGTCACTGGGTGGCAGAGCAACAGCGCGCGGAGTCGATCGAGATCGGGCGCAAGCTCTTCGAGAAGGAAGCCTCTCGCTTTCAGCTCTCACCGAAGAAGTTGCTGAGCGACACGGACAAGGACATGAAGCGGGTGGCGAGTGATTACGGTTACGGTCGCGTCGACGATCTGCTGGCGGGGATTGGCTACGGCAAGCTTGTACCGCGGAATGTCATCGCGAAGTATCTTGGACCAGAACAGTTTGAGCAGCTCGACAAGCAGAAAGAGTCTCGACTCAGAAGTGGCGTACGCGCGGTTAAGCGCCTGATTCGTCTCGGTGACGATTCGATCGTCGTGCGCGGTATTGACGATCTGATGGTGCAGCGCGCGCGTTGCTGCAATCCACTACATGGCGAAGAGATCATCGGCTACGTCACGCGTGGCAAGGGCGTGGCCGTACACACGACGCGTTGCAAGAACGTGATGCAGTTGATGGTCAATCGTGAGCGAATCGTGGACGTTGAATGGGCAGGCCGGCCGGAGAAAACCGCTTACGCGGTCAAGTTGCTGGCGATCACTGAAAACCGCACCGGCATGATCGCAGGCATCACGGGCGCCATTTCCGACATGAAGACCGGGATTCGCGATGCGCGCGCTTCAGTCTCACCGGACGAGCGCGGTCACATCGAAGTGACTGTCGAAGTGTTTGACGTGAAGCACCTCGACCGCGTAATTGGCTCCATCAAGGGCGTGCCCGGCGTCCTCGACGTCGAGCGTTTGCAAGGCGTCGCGTAGCCCATCCACAGATTACGCAGATTGTTTTCTGGAATCTGCGTAATCTGTGGATAGGTCTTGCGGTTTTGTGCTTCTTTGCGGCTTCTGTTAGAATCCCGCTTTTGTTTTGAGTATGTCTAGCCCAGAGAGAGAACGTATACAAACTGACAATGCCCCCGCGGCGATTGGTCCTTATTCACAGGCGATTAAGGCTGGCGGGTTTGTGTTCGCGTCGGAGCAAATCCCGATCGATCCGCAGACGGGGCAATTTGTTTCCGGAGGAATTGCCGAGCAAACTGAGCAGGTTTTGAAGAACCTGTCGGCTGTGCTCGAAGCTGCCGGCAGCGGTCTCGATCTGGTGGTGAAGACAACTGTGTTCCTGGCAGATATGAAAGAGTTTTCGGGCATGAACGAAGTCTATGCGACTTTCTTTTCAGACCCGCCGCCCGCGAGGGCTACGGTTGCTGCGGCTGGGTTGCCGCGTGATGCCAGGGTTGAAATTGAAGCGGTAGCGTTGGCTTCTGAATAAAAACAACCGGCGCTCGTGGGAGAGCCGGTTGGAGGTTGACCGCGGATGCACCGGGGGAAGGCTCAGGCAGCCTTCTTGACTTTGCCCGCCTTGATGCAGGATGTGCAGACTTTCATCCGGTGCGCGCCACCCTGGGGCTTTTGCACACGAATCGATTGCAGGTTCGGATTGAAGCGTCGCGGAGTGCGATTGTTCGCGTGCGAGACATTGTTGCCGAATTGTGGTCCTTTACCGCAGACTTCGCAACGTTTGGCCATAATTATTCAACCTCCAGAATACTTAGGTTTCTTTACCGGCGTTTCCGGCATCATACGGTCTGTAATCTTGCCGTAATCAGAAACCAAGCTTTATAACAAACGCATTTCAAGGTCGTCAAGCAGAGGGTCGACCTGGGAATTTATAGTAGTCAGGTTAAAGGAGCAGAGTTAAAGTGCGCAACATCGCAAAAGTTTTTGCTGTTACTGGTTTGGTCATGGCGGGGCTCGTCCTGAATGGATGTAGCTCGGGCGCGTCAGAGTCGAAGGATCAAATGGTCGCCGCGACCGTCAATGGTCGCAACATCATGATGCAAGAGGTTGAGCGGGCCATCAATCAACAGACCGCCGGCAACCCGTCAACTTTGAATCAGCTACAGATGGCTCAGGCCCGTTTGCAGGTGCTCAGCAATCTCATCCAGCGCGAAGTGCTCGTCCAGCGCGCCGAACGCGAAAAACTTCTTCCCACTGAAGCCCAGATCGACGGCGCCATCGCCACCCAAAAACAGAACAGCGGCATGACTGCTGAAGACTTCGAAAAGAGTCTGAAGGCACAGAACATTTCCGCTGAAACTCTGCGCGAGGAAGCTCGCAAGGATCTCGCGATCGCGGCACTGCAAGACAAGTACGCAGGTAAGATCGATATTAACGACCGCGAAGTCGAAGAATACTACGCCAACAATCGCCAGCAGTTTGTGAAAGCGCGCGGCGTTGCCCTCGCAATGATCATGGTTGACCCCGCTGACAACAGCGCTCAGGGACTCGCTGACGACGCGAAGAACGAGACCGATGCGAAGCTGAAGATCGACAATATCTATCAGCAGCTCCAGGGCAAGGCTGACTTCGCGACTGTCGCTCGCGCCAAGAGCGAAGACATCAACAGCCTGCGTGCCGGCGGCGATATCGGTTTTGCCACCGAGCAGGATCTGAAGAGCAACAACTTCCCACCTGATCTGGTTGCAGGTCTTTTCGGCTCGATGCAGGTTGGTGATTACACGCAGCCAGTGCAGTTCAGCGGTAAGTGGTACATCTTCAAGCTTGAGGAGAAGCGACTCGCCAACGAGAACCTGACCCTGGAGAGCGCGGGCGTGCGCCAGCAGATCACGCAGGGACTCACGAACCAGCGCAAGGCGATTCTCAACGCGGCTTTGTTGGAAACGGCGATAAACGAAGCGAGGATTGTTAACCATCTCGCGGCGAACATGCTGAACAATCCGGGGAATCTCGGATTGCGTCCGGCTGCGGCAGGCAGTGCGCCAACGCAATCTCCGACGCAGGCGCCGAGCCAGGCGCCATCACAGGCGCCCGCCGCCGCAAGTCCTGCGGCCAGTGGCTCGACTTCTGTGAGGCCTTCCGGCTCGCCGAAGTAAAATTTTCCCGTACCGACTAGCGGGGGCAAGCCCCTCTTCCTGACTTGTTCATTCCATCGAGAGCCTGAAAAATGAACAAGTCAGGAAGAGGGGCTTGCCCCCGCTGCTGACTAATGTTGTTTCGTCTCTCAGAAGTTTATAAATCATACGGCACTCAGGACGTCCTGCGCGGCGCGTCGCTACAGGTGAATCCCGGTGAACACGTGGGACTCGTCGGCCGCAACGGCGCGGGCAAGAGTACGGTCTTCCGTCTTGTCAGAGGCGATGAGACAGCGGATCGTGGTGACGTTGTCCGGGCGCGCGGCGTAAAGCTCGGCCTCCTGGACCAGCACGTCCACTTCAAGCAGGGCTCCACGGTCCACGAATCGGCGCTCGCTGCGTTTGGTCGCCTGCAACAGATCGAGCACGAGATGCATGAGCTGGAGCATCGCATGGCAGACGCCGGCGACGATCTGCAAAAGATCCTCGAGCGCTACAGCGATCTGCAACAGGAGTTCGAACACGAGGGCGGCTTCGAGTACGCAGCGAAAGCAGAGTCGATCCTTCAAGGTCTCGGCTTCGATCGCGAGATGTGGTCGATGGAAACAGAGACGCTCTCCGGCGGCCAGCAGAATCGTCTCGGACTTGCCTGTCTCTTACTCGCTGCGCCAGATGTTTTGTTACTCGACGAGCCGACGAACCATCTCGATGTGAATGCAGTCGAGTGGCTGGAAGAGTTTCTACAAACCTATCCGGCCGGGATTGTGATTATTAGCCACGATCGATATTTTCTCGATCGTTCGTGTCGTCGCATCATCGAGCTGGAGAACGGTCGCGCTGCAAGCTACACCGGCAATTACAGTGACTACCTCGTCGAGCGTGAAGAACGCCGGGAAGCACAGCAACGTGCTTACGACAACCAGCAGCAGTTGATCGCGAAGACCCAGGAGTTCATTCGCCGCAACCTCGCCGGGCAAAAAACCAAGCAAGCAAAATCGCGTCGCAAGATGCTCGAGAAAATGGAGCGTCTCGACGTCGTTCGCCGCGATCAGTCGTCCGGCGATTTTCGACTGGGTACGATTGAACGAACCGGAAATCACGTGCTCACAGTCAACCAGCTTTCGATTGGTTATGAAAACAATCTGCTGGCGCGCGATATCTCGTTCATACTGCGCCGCGGCGAGTGCCTCGGCATTATCGGTCCCAACGGTTCCGGCAAGACGACGTTTCTGAAAACGATTCTGAACAAGCTGGCGCCGCTGAGTGGTGAAGTGCGCTGGGGCACGAAGGTTCAGATCGGTTACTACGCGCAGCAGCTCGACGATCTCGACGACCGCAATGAAATCATAATGGAATTGCGACGGGTTGCGCCTTCGACTGCAACCGCTGGTGAGCTACGCTCGTTCCTCGCCAAGTTTCTCTTTACGGGCGACGACGTCTACAAACACGTGCAAGATCTTTCCGGAGGCGAGAAGGGAAGACTCGCGTTAGCAAAGTTGATCTATTCGCGCGTGAACGTGCTCGTACTCGACGAGCCGACAAACCATCTCGACATACCTTCGCGTGAAGCGCTTGAAGAAGCGTTGTCAGCGTATGAAGGAACGATCGTCACGATCAGTCACGATCGGTATTTTCTCGATCGTGTAGCGACTCAAATACTTGCGTTAGACGGCGCCGGCAGCGCAGAACATTACGATGGGGATTACACTGAGTATCACGATTGGAAACTCGGTTTCTGTGAAGCTGCGCCGCCAGTGAAGATGGTGTCAGAAGAGAATCTGGTGAGTGTTGCGGCTCCGGTTGCTCAACAGGAAGAGCCGCCGCCACCGAAGAAGTCTGCGCCCGCGCCGAAAAAATCCGGGGTCAAAGTCGTCAAGAAAAAGAAAGCTGACACGCGCACACCGGAGCTTGTCGAGAGTGATATCGCGCGCGCCGAGCAACGTCTCAACGAGATTTCGGAGCGGATGGGCACGCCTGAAGTCGCGCGAGATCCTGATAAGCTGATTGCACTCAACAACGAATATCACCAAACCGAAAATTTTCTGCGTAACTTATACGAGGAATGGGAGCGGGTTACAGAGCCGAGCGCGGTAGCGCCGGGTCAAGCTTCCCAATAGCGCGTTTGGACTGTGGTTAAAGTCTACGGCGGAATGCCACGAAGTTGTTGACATGCTGATCTAAAAGTACGATACTCCCCGGCACTCCCAACACTCAACACTTCCCGACGTCCCAGTAAAGCGCCCAGTAAATAAACTCGCCGAGGTGCGGCTTAAGAGGTGAGCGATGCTTGGTGTTTCGCAGCAGATTGCAGTTGGAAATAAAATTCTCGCAGCTCTTCCAAAGGAGCAGTTTATCCGGTTAGTCCCTCATCTCACCCAAGTTCGCCTGGAAAGAGATGAAGTTGTTTATATAACCGGCGATCAGATCCGGTATGTGTACTTTCCCATAAACGGCTTGATGTCTCTGCTTTCAACAACAGCAACAGGTTCGACAGTAGAAGTGGCTATGGTTGGCAATGAGGGCATCGTCGGTCTTCCAGTGATTTTGAAAAACAGGATGATCCCTTACGAGGTCACTGTTCAAACTGAAACCGAAGCTTACCGGATTAGAGCAGAAGACTTGCAGCAGGAGTTTGATAAGGGCGAAGCGTTGCACGAGTTGATACTTCGTTATCTCAACGTGTTGATTGCGGACATCTCGCAGTCAGCCTTGTGTCATCGTTTTCACACCGTTGAAAAAGCGCTTGGCCGCTGGCTGTTGATGGCCCAGGATCGTTTGAACACGGAGAGTTTGAATCTTACTCAGGAGATCATTTCACATGCGCTGGGCGTGCCGCGCACTGGTGTGACGATGGCTGCGGGCTCGTTGCAAAGAGCAGGTTTAATTCGTTACAGTCGCGGCAAGATCATGATTCTCGATCGTGCGCGACTCGAGGAACAGTCATGTGAATGTTTCCGGATCGTACACAAAGAGTTAGATCACTTCCTGACAGAGGTAAGGACTTAGTCTTCGCCGGCGTTGTAGCAACTAAATGAACACTCCAACTGCTGTCAAATCATGCGTGATCTATCCCAAGCCAAACCCTCAGTCGCGCATGCGTCTGTTCTGTTTTCCGTATGCCGGTGGAACAGCGGCCGTATTTCGTAACTGGTCACAATACCTTCCCATCGAGATCGAGCTGTGTGCGATTCAATATGCGGGAAGAGGGAGTCGTCTCGCCGAGCCTCTGGGTGAAGATGTGGTGGAGGTCATGAATGGAATTTATCAGGACTTGCAACCTTTCCTGAAGAAGCCTTTTGCATTCTTTGGTCATAGTATGGGCGCGCTTGTGAGCTACGAGTTCGCGCGGCGTCTGCAGCGAGAGCAACAGCCGGGGCCGTTTCAACTGTTCGTCTCAGGATGCAGTGCTCCGCACGTGAGATTGTTTGAGGAGCTCACCTACAATCTACCTGAGGCTGAATTCATCGCTGAGTTGCGGCGTCTACAGGGGACGCCTGAAGAAGTTCTCGACAATGTGGAGCTGATGCAGCTCATGATGCCGATCATTCGCGCTGACTTTAAAGCTTCGCAAACTTACAAATACAATCCTGGTCCACCACTCGAATGTCCGATTCGTGCGTTTGGTGGTCTCAAAGACGAGATGGTGCCGCGGGAGAAAGTGGAAGCATGGAGCGAACACACTCGCGGATCGTTTCGCGCGCAGATGCTGCCGGGCGATCACTTCTTCATCAATACCTCACAGTCTTTACTCACGCGCATCATCGCGCAGGAATTGATCATGCACCTGAACAAAGGCACGGGCCGAGTTCAGCATGCCTGAGTCTCGCGTTTAGCAATCATTAGCAACCTTTTAGCAAGTTCTCCGCCAGCTTTAGGGACTGGGGAGCAATGCCCGATTTAGTATCGGCGTCCTTGAATCCTTAGGACCATCGCCGAATACTCGTGATAATCGACACCATCACGAGATATCCCACGGCGGGAATCGACAACATGCTTTTGATCGAGACCCCTGAAGGCACAGTCCCTCAATTACAACGATTGTCATCTCCCTATCGACGCACTGAAATTACTGAAGCGCAAACTTGGCAAGGTTGATGTTTTGCTCAATAGCTTAATCACGCGATCAAGTTTATTGATAATCCGCGCAGGACCAACGACGAGATTCGCCAGGAACTTAAAACCAATTATAAGAAGGTACTGGATGCTATTAACCCAAGGTGGGCTATACCTTTTGCGTCGGCGCATTACTACCGCACACCGCATACACTCTGGCAAAACGATTCTTTGCTACAGAGCGAAGATTTAGTCGAGTTGGACCAGCGTATTTTACCTTTAGCAATCGGCGGCGAGGTCACTTTCGATGAAAACCTGCAAGCGGAGTTATCGCCATCGTCAGCAAACGTTATTCTTAACTCTAAAGATATAAAGTCAGAGACAGAAAGCGTCCCATTTGATGTAGTTGTACAGGGCGCAAAAGATTTTGCGAAACGTCTGAAGCAATCGTTGTTGGGATTAACATTCTGGATTCCGGCGTTGCGCATTAGAGTTGAGGAACACCGGAGAGTCATCGTCTTCGATGTAAATAATCAGGTATATGCTGAAGAGGACCGCGAAACTGAGGATGTTCATATCGCAGCTCATTCAAGCGCGTTGAGTCAGTGGTTCGGGAAGCCTTACGGAGCAGACAATTTCTTCATCGGTGGGCATTTTGCTGGAATATCCTCGCGATGAGTTCTGAGAGGCTCTGTCCCAATCGTTAACACGGCGAGGCGACAATACAAGTCTTCCCGAAATTGGCCGGCTTCAATCATCCTGGTTAAGTTTCTTGAGGTAGCGGCGAGTATCTGTACATCACAATAGCGATAGCGATTCGTTCCTAATCGTTTGATTTGTTTTTCGTCAATTGCCCGCAGGAGCTTACTCTGCACTGCCAGAGGAACATCCCCGATCTCATCCAAGAAAAGAATGCCGCCATCAGCCTCTTCAAAGAGTCCCTTGTGATGATGATCGGCGCCTGTAAATGCGCCCTTGGAATAGCCGAAGAGTTCAGATTCCACTAAGTGCTCAGGAAGATTTGCGCAGTTGAGTTCCAGAAATGGTTTGTTGGACCGTGCTGATAATCGATGAATCTCACGCGCAGCATGGGTTTTACCGGTTCCAGTTTTACCGGTTATCAGGATGTTGAAGGGACGTCGGGCCACGCGTTTGATTTCAGCAAGCAACGTCTGCGTGTATCGGCTGGTCTGACCTGCAAAGAAACCTCGCTTTCCCGAACCGCTGTTTTCCATGTTAGCTGTGTGAGTCTGCGACTGAAGAGTTCGTCGTTCGATCTTTCGCAGGTGCGACCCTGCCGAGACCATGTGCTCTCGCGACTCTTGTGCATGACTGGATTCTGGCGATTTCATGCAAGGTTATTTGAAAGCAGACCATTGCCCAACTGCATAGCGCATTAGTAATAACGAAGGGAGAGGATTGTTCTTAGACTAACCGACAGAGACTACTTAGACGCCACCAAACGAAATTCAGTTTCTTAGAGAACTCAAACTTTCATTAGATAATTCTTAAAAGCACGAACTTCCTTTTAGAGTTGAGCAGTCTATTTATTTAGGCCGCGAAATCTGATTTCAGAACTAATAATCTTTAGTCGCATGAGTGACTAATTAGCAACGACTGTTGCGACAGGAAGCACATCGTCACCGCATTGGGCTCGGCAAACTCAATTTCTGTATTAGTGTTGAAACGAAGGCAAGGTAGTAATCCTGGAATGTTGGAGAGGCGGGTTCAACTAACCGGGGACGAGACTTTTCGAAAATCCTCGACGGCCGGAACAAGAGATCCGGAGGAGCTCGACGACAAAAAGAATGGTATCGAGCCCGCTTGCTCCTAGTGTCACGATATCCATATCGGGAGACTCCCGATATGGAACTAATAAAATTCCTGAGTTTACGAGTTCTCTTAAACATTCCTACGTGTGTAACTGTTCATAAATAGCCAGTTAGCTGGCAAAAAAGACGTAAGTATTGAACAACAAAAGATGCTTGACACCGATAGCAGTGATAACTAAGATTCCACCGCCCCTCACAAGGCACACCCAGAAGTACAGCCCAGAGAACATTCTAGTTCTTTGACCTACCGCGCTTGGCGGTTGGTTCGATAGTTTTTCGAAAAAGGCGAAATTTGGTTTCCTTACACTTCATGCTCAAGCTTCAGTTCCCAATCACTGGTCCAACGCTTCACGCGCGGTACGAAGAGTCTGATCGTCGCCATGCGAAAGATCGTGTAGACGCTTGAGCTGAAACACAAAGGTTATGGGGTTGCGCAGCTTTCTTTCTTGAAGTGAGCGCAACGCCGAAAAGGACACTCAACCTCATGCGAAAGTCCCACTCCACCACGGCTACTCTGATTGTGGTCGTCTTATTGCTTGTCATAAATGTTGTTGCCTTTAACTGGACCTCGAAATTTTTTCGTAGTCGATATGCGGTTGGCCTATTGCAATACGGCCATTCGATGCCCAGTCTCGAGGGAAGTGGTTACTCAGGAGAACAGAGTGTTTCCATTAGCGCCTCCAAACCGACGTTGGTTATCTATCTCACTCCTAACGGCTTAAAGGGCCAGACCATAGCGCTTTTAAAATTCTGTGAAACCCTCAGGCAACAGGACCCAAGTCTGTTCCAGGCCACTTTCATAACCGCCGGGCGCTTACCCGAGCTACAGCAGTTGCAGCAGGACAAGCTCGTCACCAGTCCGATCATCAACGATTCGGACGGGCTGCTGGCGAAGCGTTTGGGGCTTGAACCTGAAGAGAGCGGAGCATTCTTTTTCGACAAGAGCGGGATATGCAGGTTCGCTACACACCAGCAACCAAACTCGAATGACCTGCGCCAGTTATTAACTACTTTCGGAGTTGCGCGACAGCCCGCAGATCAATTTCCGGATCGATCTTTGTTGAGCAAAGGGAAGCCGCTACCTACCTTGAATTTATTGAACGCGAGATCCCTTGGAGGAGTGAGTATCGTTGAACTGTCGTCCACGCAAGACCAGGTCTGGATCTTCTTTCTAGCGGACTGTTTTGCGTGCGGTGCTCCCAGCCCGATCCATTACTTAGAACAATTCAGACAGTGGCGACAGGCAGCGGAGAATACGGTGACAGACCCGATCATTGTTTTTGATTCGGCCTTTCTTCGTAATGACGTGACAGCGGAATTAGAGCGTTTTGCAATCAATTCCCCTGTCTATATCTCCAACGAAGATCTGAGCGCCCTCTCCCACTTTCTGGTGACTAAAGGGCGGCGGACAGACCAGCCGCTTATAGTTCGAACAGACCGCTCCCGCGCAGTTACAAGTATCAGTGTGATTGGACCACCCAGCGTGTCTTCCTCGCGTAAGCCAGATGAGGCAACTGCCTACCAACAGGATGCAAACTTCACCTACACGCGCATCTTCCAGGATCTCGGCCTCGATGTTTACGATGTCGCTTCACACAACGGGCTGTATTACATCTCCGATCGAACGCGAAACAGCATAGTCGTCGTTAACGAGCACTTTGTAATTCAACGAGAGATTGGCGGCATTGGTTCAGGGCCCGGACGTCTCTTTCGTCCTGGATACATCGACGTCTCACGAGACGGTCTGATCTACGTGCAGGACGGAGGCAACGAAAGAATCCAGTGCTTTGCACTTGACGGAAGTTACCAGGGAGGCTTTCCAGCGAAAGGGTACATGGGAATGGCGGCTGGCCTCAACGGCGAGATCTATCTAGGCCAACCTGAAAACGAGGCGCTTGTTTCGGTCTATTCGCGCGACGGAAAACATCTGCGTTCCTTTGGCAAGCTGAAGACCTACTCGGAACTGATGGGCCAGGAGCTCAAGAATCTCGGCGAGCAATACTCTCGGGCCGCCAACAGGGTGCGTTTTTCCGTCGATCGAGAGGGAAATACTTTCGTGAGCTTCATGCTGACCCCTCTACTTCAGAAATACAGTCCTGACGGCAAGCTTGTCTTCGAATCGAAACTTGAGGGGACAGAGATCGACGGTCTGCGGAAAACATCTGGTCTGCTGACAATGTCGATGGATGGTGTTGCCGAAACGATTCTGGCGCTTGAAGCAATCGTGCTTCCCAGTGGGGAGATCAATGTCGTGCTAACAGACGGTTCGATCTATGTCGCTGATCAAAATGGTCGAAGACAGCGCGTGGTTCGTCCGCAGGGCGGCAATACGTTTACCCCTGAGATGACGGGCATTACTCCCGCCGGCGCGTTGTTGATCATTGGGTTGAATCCCCGCAATTGCTACAGCGTGTCTGCAAGTTAAGTGGCTGTGACGAAAGGAAAGGTATGAAGACAGAGACGATGGTTCGTTTGCTAACAGTGAGCATAATCACGATCTTGGCCTGCCAGTCGTCCACTGCACAGACTTTGAAAGATACGAGTCGGCCTCGACAAAACAGAACGCTCAATCAACGTGATTACGATGAGCAACAGAATGCCCTACAGACTCTATTGTATTTGCGCAACAACGCTTTTGAGATCGACAGTCCTCCCGATCGAGTGCGGGTGCTGTTGGAGATTGGCGATGCTTTGTGGCTGATTGATAAAGAGGAAGCTCGAGAAGTCTTTCGTCAGAGTTTCAACCGTGCTGCCGACTTCAACGATTCTACTGAACCGCGTCCACCCACTTCATCAAAGGAGTTGCAACAACTTGTCATTACGCGCGTTGCCAGGCGCGATCCCCCACTCGCCAAAAGCTTGTTGCTGAACTCGGCATCACAGGCGACGCAGCCACCAGACCCTTTTGCCGAGCTATACGGGAGTAAAACCGGTCGCAGCGAGATGCTGGTCAAAGCTGCTGCTGAGACTCTACCCACTGACACGAACCAGGCAGTCCAAATAGCGAGACTCGCAATACCGGAGGGACTATCGCAGCAGATGCGCCTCTTCTTAGTCAGCCTGCGAGCAAAAGACCGGCTTGGGGCTGATACGTTTTTCGAACTTGTGTTGCAAACGGCTTCCAATCGACGGCCCAAGCAACTCGTCGAAGCACTTTTTCTCTGGGATTACGCATTTCAACGTCCGACCGCCTATTTTGGCTCAGTTGGCTGGTTTCGCGAGGCGCCGGAGTATCCAGTGCCCGTTGAGCTGAAGAGGAGAGCGCTTGGATTTGCGATCGAGGCAGTTGCTGAAAATGCTGGCCAGTTTTACCTCGCCTCGGCCCCTGAAGCGGAAAGATCTCTCATCCTTGAGAGGTATACACTGCTGCAATCAGTAGCTGCCCAGATATTGCCCGATGTCGAGAGGTTGTTTCCGTCCGCGACGGAAAATTTACAAGCTCAACTGAGCCGGTTAAATCAGGAGCTGAGTGAACAGGGTAGAAAATTACCTGGTCCACTCGAGCCTATTCCTACATCCTCCGACGTTCAGGGAAGTGCCGACAAGTTAATTGAACGCGCCGGTAAGGCGTCGAGCGGGCCAGCGCGTGACGGTTTATACGCCAAAGCTGCGCTTCGTTTGTACCTGCACGGAGACTATGAACGGGCCATTGACGTCGCGCGCAACATTGAAGATTTGTCGCTCCGGCTGAAAGTGACAGAACCCATTAGATTCGACTGGACAGGGGATTTAATTGGTCAGGGACAGTTCGATACGGCTAACAGCATTGCACAGAGCATTGAAACCCTGGAGTTGCGGGTCGCTGTTCTAGCGCGGCTCGCTTCGGCATGCCTGGAGAAGAAATCGCCTCAAAGTATCGCCGTCTTAAATGAGGCCGAGGCCGCCGCCAATAAAGCCAGTCCTTCTGCATACCTCGGATCGGCAATGCTGGCTATCGCACGAGTGTACTTGAGGATAAACGATCGTAATCAGGCAAGAACCTCAACCTCAAATGCTATCAGGCTAATAAATGCTGCCGAGGAAGGAAGTGGGTGGGATCTCCTCATTTCGCTAAATGAGAAATCGGCGCGCTTGTCGGTCCAGGATACGCGGTGGACCTCTCGTAAAGACGGCGGGCTCAGCTCTCTCACTGTCGTCTATCCCCAAGTCGGTGGACTGCTCGACGTGCTCTCCGAGATCTCAGACTCCAGCCTTAACGAAGGATTGATGCTGGCGCGCCAGTTGAGACGGAAAGGGTTGAATTACGCCACTCAAGCTGCCCTATGCCGGCGGACCATCGAGCGGGTGCAGCGCAATAACAATTCGCAGAAGACGAGTTCTGCACGAGCAGTAGTTCAATAGGGCCAGAGTTTCAGTCAAGGTTCGGGGTAAGGGAGTCAAGGTCATTCGTCTGTTTGAATAGTAAGAGCGTCTCTTCAACTGCAAACTGGGAGGTCGAAATGAAAAAGATATGGCTGAGTTTAGCGATAGCTGTCACGGCTTGTAACCTCACGATTGGAATTGGTTACGCCGCTGTTTGTCAGAGTTCAAAAGGCGCGAGAGCGTGTGGAACGACATGCGCCACTAATCCCGATGGAACCTGCGCGTGTACGGGCGGCTGTACAGGTGAGGAGCGAAATTGGGTCGGGGGATCCAAAGGCGACGAAGACGAACTGTTATAAGAATTCTTATCAGCGTAGCTCGTCGGCTTAAGAGCAGAACTGCGGCGAATCTACTTCGTTGCTTTAGCAGAGTTATGGCGTTCAAGGCGTACGCCGTAATCGGACTTAGTCTGTAGAAAGGATCGAGATGATGAAAAAATTATTATTGACGCTGCTGTTGGTGTTCAGTGCCGCCAATCTGACAATTAGCATCACGTACGCAGCTCTTTGCCAGGGGAAAGGCGGAGCCAGAGCCTGCGGGCAACAATGTGTCACTGCTTCTGATGGACAATGCGGCTGCACTGGGTCATGCACCAAAGAGGAATACGACTGGGTCGGTGGCGCCAAGGGCGAAGAAGAGTTGCTTTAAGAACAAGCAAACTAAGGACACGGAATTACTCATGAGTTTCCTATCAAGAGGCGAATTCATGGGAGATAAGCATCCGTGTGAAGGATCATGGTTCAGTCTCAAACAGGAGGAGGGCTCAAAATGAAAAGAATTCTATTGTGTGCTGCACTGTTGCTGACGGCTGTCAATCTCTCCATCGGCATTGGTTATGCGATGACTTGCGAGGGAAAGAGCGGCGGAAGAGTATGTGGTTCATCATGTCAAAAATTGTCAAATGGAGAGTGTGGTTGTGAAGGTAGTTGCACGTCTGCCGAAATGAGGTGGGTTGCTGGAGAGCTAATAGCAGAATAATGCTCTCCCATACTGAGGTCGTGGTGCTGGTATCTCGGAGATATCCTCAAGGTGCCCTGCGCATAATGGTCTTGCGGCGTTTTCTTTTTGGTCGTCGAGCTCCTGCGAGTGAACTTTGCCTACTGTCGAGGATCTTGGACAGTCCCTGATGCGTAAGTCCGAGTTCTCGCGCCGCGCGGGTTACACTGCCGTTGGCCCGTTCCAATGCTCGTGCAATGAGGCGCGCCTCAAAATGGTTGACCTCTTCCTCCAAAGTTCCGCCTATTAATTCTTCCTCAACGCTCTCCGACTTCTCGAGTTTGTTCATCACTATGAGACGGCAGAGCCGTAAACCTTCTAGCTCAGACTGGCTGGCGCGGTCACCTACGTACTGGTCTGCTCTGCGGTACGCGGCCAGCAGTTCCGCTCTGGAAAGCACGTCGCCAATCTCTTCTATCATCCTCAGTTGAGCAACAGCAGCTAAGTGAGAATCACCAGCCGCTGCCGCGACCTCCGAGGCTCGATTGAACGCCTTGCGAGCGTTGTCGTACTTTCCGCTTCCCGCAAAAATGCTGCCTTCAGTCGTTAGCGCCTCAGCCAGTAACGACGAATCCTCGCCCTTCTCAAAACTTGTGATCGCAGCGAAGATGGCGCGTTCCGCATCCGCGAACCTCTTTTCAGCAAGAAAGACTCGTGCGCGTGTGTCGTTTACTTGGGCCACCATGCGCGAGTCCTTCAGTGAGACGAAGATCGTTCGCGCTTTGTCGAGATGAGTCAGCGCCTCCGCTGTTCGTCCCAAGAGCAGAAGAATAAATCCGATATTGTTTTCTACGCCTGCCAAGTGCCGAATATGACCGGCATTCGCCAGATGCATGCTTGCCGCGCTGTATTCGATTAAGGCATGGTCCAGATTCTCTTTCCCGCCAAGTTTTTTGTATGCAAGTCCACGTTGGTAGTGGTAAGCACCGTGAATCCACTCATCAGAAACTTCCGCTAGAAAAGCGGCGGTACATTGAGCAGGGCAAGAGCCTCCCCATAACGACCCGAAGAAATCTCAACTGTCGACGCATTAGTCAAAGTGCGCAGCTTTGTTTCTGGTTTTTGTGCGGCGTCGATAGCTTGTCGAAACAGCGCCCGTCCGTCATCCTGTGCTCCTGAGCGCCAGTAACATAGCGCCAAGTCTCCCATTGCCTCAGCGCGTTTGTCTTGTTGGCCCAACGATTCAAACAGGGTGATACTCTCGGTGAGTAGATCGCGCGCGAACTCCTGCGCACCAGGGATTTGGTTTGCGCTGCCAAGCCAACCGGATAAGGCGCCAACTCTCCACAACACCTCTGCCCGCGTGTCAGGCGGCAGTTCATCAACTACAGGCCGTTCCCCGATTCTGGTCCACAGTTTCCCCAGCGCGGAACGAGCGCCTTCATAATCTCCAGCTCGCTCAAGCTCTACTCCGCAGCGTTTGTTGCAATATGAAATAACATACATCGGTTCTTGCAACTACACTCATTTACTTCCGTTCTATATAGATAGCGTTCTGGCGCCTTCTCAATGTCAGAGAAGTTTAGCTTGATCATCCGTTATAGCTGCCTATAATCCGGCCCTCGTATCAACCTTTCGCTACTCGGATACGGTGACTCAATTCTAATGTAGATAAAGGAACGTTCATTATTTCGAGTTCTATCATGGACCATCTACAGACGGTTAGTAAGAGGCAGGACGACACCCACTCTTCAATCGAGTTAGATGTGGGCCAAACTATAAGAATTCTTCATATTGAAGATGATGAAACCATTGCTGGATTAGCGATGGAGATGTTTGAAGAAGAAGGCTGGCAGGTTCATACCTGCGATGATGGTAACGCCGCCATCGAACACATCTCTGGATCAGTCCACTACGATTTCTTGCTCTTTGATTATGACCTTCCAGGCATCAACGGTTTAGAGCTTGTCCAGCGCACGCGTAAACTAGTTCGTCGCTCGCGCACACTAGTCGGAGTGCTTTCGGCTGCTCCGGTTGAGGCCGAGGCACGAGAAGCTGGAGCAGATGTTTTCTTTCGGAAACCACAAGATATTCGATTGCTTGCTGAAACTATCAATAGATTGCTGGCCGAAGGCCGGCATTAATAAAAAAACGAGCGGCTATCACCCAAACCAGCTGAACTGGTAGTTCTTTGGCACATTTGGACCAAACGAGACTGGAGGATGGAGGCGGTGACAAACCTACATCTTCTCAGGAGCAGAACCACTCGCCACGTGGGTCGCGAGTGGTTCTGCAAACGCTCAGTTACTGACGCAATTAGAGAGTTCTTGAATGTCGACCAAGCTGACATGACAAGCAAGCTCCAATCCCAACTTCTATCTCACTGTGGTCGGCAGTCCCAAATCCAAGCAGCTCGCATTTCGGAGTATGAAAACGGAGAGCGCGAACCAAATCTATTCGTATTGATTGCCTATAGTCGTTTAGGGCAAGTACACATGGATTCCCTTGTCGATGATGATATTACTGGAGCCAAGTTTTACACTCTACTTGGCAAACAGTTTTGTTTTCTGACGTTCTCCAACCGCCCTCAAAAGCAAAGACGGAACAAGCCAGTCACTCTCATTAATGGGGGAGGTTGAACGCAAGCATGCGAAAAAAGAAACCCACGAGACCGACTGCACTCAAATTGAAGAGAACGGCAAACGGTCTGGAATGTCTCGGCGACTTCGTTCGCCGAATTCGCGAAGAGAAGGGCCTTTCTCTCATGGACGTATCGAAGCGAAGCGCACTTTTCGGACCGCCAATTTCCGGCAGCTATATCAATCGAATCGAGCGGAACCCCAAACTCAGAGTAACGGCAGACAGGCTAAAGGCTTTGGCCCAGGGGCTTGGCATCCCAGTCCAGGAATTGCTCGCGCACGCGGTGGGTAAAATGAGTCGCGAAGAAGCAGATGAGCTTGCGCTAGTGACTCGATTCAGTGAATTATCACCACAGGGGAAGTCTTACGTTTGGGCCATAATCAATTTTGCCACTCGCGAGAATTCTAAATAGCTTCAAAATGTCAAATCTCGTTTGTAGATTTTGCAAAACACCCATTTACCCTGCTGGGGATGCAGACGCTTATCTGCATAAAGATGGATCTATCAAGTGCGTTAACCCACAGGTCGCCGGGTTGAAGAATCTGGCTACGCCCATTGACAAGAACCTAACTTATCCCGCCTATCGGGCGTATCTTATTTCCCACATGACGAGCCGCACTCACTCCTACCCCACCGACTCACCCGAGAAATTGCTCAAGTTAATTCTGGCTGACACTCGACACTTCGCAGATGCCAACGGCTTGAAGTTTGACGAGTATGAGCACCGTTCGTATAAACTCTATCTTGAAGATAAAAAAGATGCCGGATGAGGTCCCGGCAAATACAAGACTCATCTTTCTTAGCGTGCTTCTCATCTTTACCAATTATCTTCTGCGGTCAGGTATCTACAGCCCCGCATTGTTTAATCGCAATGCCGCCAGAGAATCTGCCAAAGAAACTCAACTAGATCAGATTTAGAGGCTGGCCTGAGAACTCGTCTTGATGCAAATATGGAAGAGGTTTGCTTTCACGTCGCATCGAAGTTCGGTTGATGATGGTATCGGCAGAGGACGAATCCTGTTCTCTCATCTGTGGATAGATGAATCCAACTGCCAACTATTTCCTTGATTACATCGCTCAGTACAGACAGGAGTGGATGAGAACAGAGGAATGTTCAAAGAGAAACCTTTCATGATTTTAGTAGCCACGACGCTGATGTCCACCGCTACGCGGCAGTAATCGAAGACGAAATGAGCAACGAATCCGACCAACCACTGCAGCCCAAGAAGAAGCTAATAGCGATTTACGGTGATTAGTCAGAGCCATGAAGCAGCACTGCCAGAACGACAATCAAGTCAAATAATAAGTGAAGCAACAGAAACAGATTTATCGCCGCTGGTTTACCCAGAGACACTAATCGGTCAACCCTCGTCACAATGAGTTCCGACGCATCGAAGAACCGATTCAGTTTGGGAAAGGAATTCCGCTGTGCGGGAAGAATGCTACGTTCTGGAATGTGTTGAGACAAGGCATACCCTTTCCGGTGAATCCTCGGGTATCCTGTCTCCTTTTCAGAGGTTTAAGGATTACTTCTGCCTATCGCCCACGCCTCTCGCGTTTGGACTCACCAATCCAAATAAATTTTTCTAGCTGCTTGGAAAGACGGGCATGGACCAGTCGTCTCATACCAGAAGAACCAGTGGCGAACCAAGACTAGAACCTGGGGTTTACACTGTTTACACAGCGGCTTGACGAATCCTAACAGTTGGGCTAATCTGCTCACTCCCCGAACATACAAATTGTTGAATACTGTGGACGCGTAGTCGCAGCTTCAACGCATTCATTTTCTTCAACCTCACAATACTCAGGGACCGAGTAATGTTAGGAGTATCAAACTCACGTCCTATTCAAACTCACAATCGGCAGATCGCCCACCGTTTGTTCTGTTTCACCTATGCCGGTGGGGCGGCTTCAATTTATCGAGATTGGTCCAATCAATTACCACAAAGCATCGAAGTGCATGCCGTTCAATTCCCAGGTCACGGCAATCAGTTGAACAAGCCACTCTTCAGGAGAGTTCAACCTCTGCCCGAACCAGAGTTCATCGAAGAGTTAAAAAAAATGGGGGGAACTCCCCAAGCAGTTTTGGAACATCCAGAACTGATGTCCGTATTAAATCCGATACTTCGTGCAGATTTAGAAGTCTGTCAAACGTATGAGTACGAGCCCAGACCGCCGCTGGATTGTCCATCACAGTCTTTGGCGGCTTACAGGACGAAGAAGTTTCACGCGAGCAACTTGAAGGCTGGCGCGACTACACAACGTCGTCCTTCGCCGTTCGAATGTTCCCCGGGAATCACTTCTACTTGCATTCAGCCGCGTATGTCCTGCTGCGGATGATTGCGCAAGACTTGAGAATGCCGGAATTTCGATAGGTCGTAGTCACTGCTAAATTAAGTTGGAGTTTTTAAATTGCTGGTGCGATATGCGGTAGCTGTGCCTGTCATCCGAAACAGCTCGGATCGTTTGTTCCAATATCCTCGTTTTCGTCAGTAGTAAAGCCTCTTCACCTTACTAAAGTCGTGTTAGACCAAGACGTTTCACCTCCGGTTCAGACCAACCGTGCGTTTGAAGGAAGCGCGACGATGCACTTATATAAGGTAGCACCGTCATTCATGCCGTCATCAAAGGCCCCGCCGTCAACAATGACGGCTTGCTGAAAATTGGCTACACCGCACCCGGCATTGACGTCAATCGGAAGTAATCGTCGTGCGTTGAGGTTGAAGGCCCACCGTAATTGAAAGGAGAGTAGCTATGGAGATCTTTGAATCTGACGCTCGCAAGGAGGCCTGGAGCGCAAGACGGAAGAATGTAGAACCGAAGGGCATCAATCTATCTCAAGGAGAGTTGGTCAAGCTGACTTATTTGCGGCCGGATCAAACACTCCCGCGTGTCGTTCAGCCTGCGATCGATGGAGTCAAATTGCCGGCCTGGGTCAGGAGTAATCGTGATTGGATTGAAGAAACGTTGCTCCAGGATGGCGGTCTGCTATTCAGAGGGTTTGACGTAAAAGGGGTGGATGATTTTGATGAATTCATCGCTGCTACCGGTGTCGAACTCATGCAATACATGGAGAGCGCGACGCCTCGCACGGAGTTAAAAGATAAAATCTACACCTCCACGGAGTTTCCCCCGGATCAAACTATCGCCTTGCACAACGAGTTGACATATCTGAATAGTTGGCCGCTGAAGATTTGG
>Ga0126311_10000104_pt1 | contig 41377 bp, 42 predicted proteins | sample Plot61_FD_92539 | JGI IMG/M metagenome (GOLD analysis project Ga0126311, IMG submission 92539) | Serpentine soil microbial communities from UC McLaughlin Reserve, CA, USA - Plot61 | ecosystem: Environmental > Terrestrial > Soil > Grasslands | place: USA: UC McLaughlin Reserve, Lake County... | reverse complement strand
TGGTTGAAATAACCGCATAGATGATTGAGCGTGGTTTCGCCACTGCTCAATTGAAGTATCGCTAACGATGTTTACAACTCAGTTTCATGTCAAAGAGCAAGGGGCAGCTAAACCAATTCATAGCGCCGCCGGCGTCAGGACGAAAGTGTGCTTAAAAAAGTTCTTGACATCGATCGTCGCTTCATAGATGCGGCCTCTGCGTTGAAATAGCTCTTTAACGCAGAGAACGCAAAGATACGCAGAGAACCGCAGAGTTTGTGACTTACTCGTATCTGAGCGTCTCCAGCGGATCGACTCTCGTGGCGCGTCGTGCTGGTAAATAACATGCGAGCAGAGTCACTCCCACTAATAGTGCGGTAACGACTGTGATGGTTAACGGATCGCTTGTCGTCAATCCAACCAACATACTCGATAACAATCGCGCTACGGCAAGTGACGCGGGAATACCAATGACGAGTCCAACCAGAACCAGCTTCATGCCCTGCGCGAGCACAAGCACCAGAACGTTGTGTGCCTGTGCTCCAAGCGCCATGCGAATTCCGATTTCGCGTGTGCGTTGGACCACCAGCCACGCCATCACGCCATGGAGCCCGATAACTGCCAGCATGAGAGCCAAAGTGCCAAGCACGATCGCTTCGTGTGACGCGGCAGACATAATGGCCTGTTCTCCCGCGATTCTCTCTTCGAACGTCTTCACAAACACTCGCAGCACAGGCTCGACGGCATAAGCCTCCCGTATATGCTGAGCCATGGAAAGTCGCGTCCGTTGTACCAGTCTCTCTTTTCAGGAGCGACTCCTTCGAAACGAGTCGTCGACATACCGGCACGCATCGCGAGTGGCAGCCACATGTCAGGCATTTCACGCCTGAGACCAACGAAGGACGGATGAGTTATGCCGATGACCGTGAACGGTTTTCCATTTAACTGTATGCTGCGACCAACAAGCTGAGCATCACTCCCAAAGCGCCGTTGCCAGAAGCCATGACCCAAGACGACGACTGCATCACGACCGGGAACACTGTTTTCTTCGGTTGTGAAAAAGCGTCCGAGATGCGTGCTGCCGCCAAGCATCGGGAAGTAGTTTTCTGAAACGAGTTTCCGTTGATCTCTTCAGGGTCGCGGTTAGGTCTGGGTTCTCCGAGAAGAAAGCGCTCCTCTTGGAATACGGCTAACACGTCGGAGACGATCGATTGTGGTCGCGAATGTAGGAGTAGTCGTGAAATGAAAACTGGTCCGATCGTCTGGAGCCTTCTTCGAAGAAGAGGCGCACAATCGACTCCGGCTCCTTGACCGGCAACGGACGCAGCATGATGTTGAAGACACTGAAGATTGCAGCGTTCACACCAATCCCCAGCGCGAGCGTCGCGACAACGACGAGGGTGAAGCCTGGTCGCTTCAACAGACTGCGAAGGCTGTATCGTAAATCTCGAAACATGTGTATTCCCTTGGTTTTGGGGCTCAACTTATAATAACGACGCCGCGGTCTTCGTCATTAACAACGATACTGTTTCAAGGGCTGTGAATGTTATGCTAACCAGTCTTTAAATCAGACCAGAATTCCTTACTGCTCAAGGAGAAAAAATGAATCCCGATAACTCATCTCACAACGATGTACAAATTCAGATCGTCGGCACATGGAGATTGATCTCCGCTGAAGACAAAGACCCCAACACCGGCCAGTGGGTACCTTACACCTTCGGAAATCCTCCGAGCGGTTATTTCATCTACGACGACACTGGACATGCGTCGATACAAATCATGACAACACCTCCACAGACGATCGCAACACCGGATAGCCCAACACCGGATGAGGCGCTGGCGATCTTCAACGGATACATCGCGTATTACGGAACGTATACCGTCGACTCAGCAAATATCACGGTGCACGTTGAGGGTGCATGGGACCCCAGCCAGGTAGGCACGCCACAAGCAAGGCCTTACGAGTTATCAGGCGACACTCTGATCATTGGCGACCAGGTAACTTACAAGAGGACACTAAAGCGCGTGAAGTAAGCTCAAAGAATCTCACCGTTGCTATTTCCAGTTGCGGTTCCAGACGCTTTTAGTTTCTGGCACAAGCAGGCTTTCCCGGAAATGCACATCATTCATGATCTTATTAATCATCGCCAGATAACTGCGATAAGGGATATCTTTCGCGTGCTCAAGTCGCAACACACCAAACGTTGAGCGATCATCGCTCCTGAAATAAAGTTGGACCGGGCGCTCTTCATATGCGGTGTCCGTGTCATAAAAGGAGCGTCGCACAAAATGCCACCTGTCGCCCTTCTTATCGAAGCGTTTGACTTTGTCGTATGTCCACATCGATTTCCTGCAGGGTAATTACCTTCCTTGTGAACAGGCTAGCGCCGCCTCTTCATGCTGTAAGACGTGAACTCAATTGGCTCGCGTACTTCGCCACTCCGGTAGAGTTGTAACAACTCCTTGCGGCGCTCGATCTCTGAAGCATCTACATCAGGTGTTTCGACGAGCCGCTGCAGATCTGCCTCAACCTGATCTCTCGTTTCATTCTTGAGGCACAAAAGCGTCAAACCTGTGAACGGGAAGCGCTCGAAGTTATCGAGGAGAAACTCGCGCAACGCGGGGCTGCGACGCAGGTGAAACATGATCGCACGGTCCACACCGCGAACCGGATATTCCGGGAAGGCCGCTGCGTGCATCAATGCCGAGGCGAAGTTATTGAGAATGAGCTCTGCCATCGCTCTGATCTCATCCAACGAGACGTCGTCCCCAGGCTTCCACTCAGACTCGCTGTAAAAGTATGGTCGCAGTTTCGGTCGCTCGACGAAGAGCAGGAGATGGTTTGAAGTCTCGGTGACAGCTCGTTGGATCAGATATAGATCGGGCTGCTTCTGGGCGATCTCCAACTGTCGCACAGCAGTATCGATTTGTTCCCTTGCAAACCGAAGCTGTTTTCGGAAGACCGAAAAGTTTAACAAGCCCACCAGCACGAGCAGCAGCGTCCCCGCAAAACCAAGCACTCCGATTAGTGTTTCAATCCCCATTCCTACCTGTCTCCTCCCATCAAGCTATCCCAAATCATTATGGTAGAGATGATAGGCTGAAGCAGGCAACAATTCAGTTGAAATTACGCCGCAGGCGTTCGCTATTAATTACGCCGCAGGCGTTCGCTAATTTCAGCCCAGGGGTTGGAGCGCCAGCGACAACCCTGGGACCATTACAATAAAAATGCGTAGAACCCTGAAAGGGTTCGACGGTTGGCGAACCCTTTCAGGGTTAAAAATATTGTTGTTTTAACTCCCAGGGTTCTCGCTTCGCTCGAACCCCGGGCTGAAATTTGCGAACGCCTACGGCGTATTTTCACTTAACCAGTTAACTGGCCCAACGCCATCCCGATCTTTGATCGACCTTAGGGTTCAAAGATATACGCCGAGCCTTGAAAGATTTTGCCGTTGATGTCGTCGAACGGTGCGCCGACAATGATGGTCGCGGCGCTAACCGCCACTGACCATCCGAAAAAGTCACCGTCCTCTCCATCGCTCGCACTCAGCTTCTGCGTCTCAACCCAAGTCCCTGTAAAGGATGTCATGATAATCAACACACAGAGGGCCGCCCTACAGTCGCCCTCACAGTTCGTATTTGACTAAGAATCACCAAAAACAAATCTGTTATCGACCGATTCGCCACCGAATTCTTCAATGAGCGATTTCGCTTCTGCTGTGCGCGGGTGATCTGGCTCCGTTGCAATCGCCAGTTGCCAATCACGTATAGCGGCCTGGAGATCTTCCATTTTCATGGCACAAACCCCGCGGTTAAAATAGTTGGAGAAGTTAATAGCTCCGAGGTCAATCGATTTCGTAAATGCCTCTCGGCCGCGTTCATAATGCTCAAGCGCACCTTCAGCCATTCCGAGATCGCCCCAGAAGTTGGGGTTCTCACGATCCAGAAAAATTGCAACGTGGTAATTATCGATCCCCTCCTCGTATCTCTCTAGTTCCAGTAATCCCCCGCCCAGAGCTCCCCACGGACGCGGGTCAAGTGAGCCAACCTCTATGGCCTTTGCAAACCGCTGCTGCGATTCTTCGCGCCGTCCGAAGCGCCTGGAGACAAGACCGTAATAGAACTGGAGTGGTCCATCATTCTCGTGAGCTCTCATAAGCTCATCGAGAAGCGCCAGCGCTTGTTCGTTCTGGTCCTGGTCCAGATATAGCTCCACGAGATAGCGTCCAATCGGCAAACGTTCGTCCGGCGCGAGACTTAACATACGCGACCGGCCCTCGATGATTGCATCCTCTACTCCCTGAAGCAGAGCGATCTGCATGATGTCTGCCAAACCGGGAGGAAGCCCCGGAATCGGCGCCACTTGAATCTCTCCCGGACGTTTTCCATCAGCAAGCGCGCTACTGGCGGCGGCCATAATGGTGGGGCTATTTAGCGGTGCTTCATCATCCTGCAATTTTCGAAAGACAGTTGCCGCTGAACGGTAGTCAGATAAATAAAACAGTGCATACGCATAGCCAAGACGCGTCGCAAAGTCGTGCTTATCCTGGTCCATGGCAGCCAGAAAAGTCTTGAGTGCGCTCGTCGCGTCACCCGTATAAAGCTGCCAGTATCCTTTGAAATGCAATTCCTGATACGTGACAGTCTCACGTTGCTCCATCAACCTGACACAGCTTAAGCACTCGGGAATGCGGCCCACGTCCCAATAGTAATGGGCCAGCACCAGGAGTTGACTCTCATCCGGGATCCCAGGCGGGTGCTTGAGTAACGACTCTCTTATTTTAGTGAGCCAGGGCTGTAAGTCTGGGCCGTTCATTTCGCAACTCGCTTTCTATGCTCCGCCACCGCCGCCGGCAAGTTTTGCCAAATTAGAGACGGCAGAGACATCGTTGTCTTCCCATTCGATATTCAATCCCTTTTCATCCTTCGTAAACTTTTTCGGACGCCACTTCAACAATACGAGGACCGCGCCAATAACAATCAGAGATGTAAGGCCGAAGTCCTTGGTACTCGACTTGAGCGCGTCATCAACCGCCTGTTGCACGTACTCACGTGTATCTTCATCCGCCGCCATAAAAAGAAGCAGACTCTTTCCCCAACGCTCCATTGCCTCCGCGCTCTGTTCCTCTGAAACGATTTGATCGCGCAGCAGTTGACTCTCTCCATCCGCGGCGACAGTCTGCAATGCCTGCTTTGCTTCATCGTTGCTGACCTTCTGCTTCCAGTGGTACTGAAGCGAGAGGCGCAGATTCTTTACAGCTTCTGATGCTTGAACAACGTTGAGTTCCTTTATAGTTTGAACTAGTTCATCCATGGCTGACCTCCTTTTAATTAAAGAGCAAACGATCGTTACCAATCAGTGAGAACCCGGCCCAATGATAGGGATGCGGGTATCTGGATCTTGTAAGCGCATATGCTTCTCGCATGGCTTGTCCGAGCGGAACTCCGGAAGTGGACCAATAGTCCTGAAGCGTCTCCATAAAAAAGCGTGCTCTTCCCTGCTCCACACTCCAATTTGAAGCTATGACAGCATTCGCGCCTGAGAGCAGGAACGCAGTCGAAAATCCCATCGGCTCGTCGCCGGGTGAGAAATGCTGGACACCCGTCATGCACGCGTCGAGAATCACGAGGCGCGAGCGAATGCGCAGATCGAGAATGTCGCGGACAGAGAGTGTAGAAAGTGAGCGAGCTCCGGCTACCTGACTTGGCAGAGTCTTGCCATCAGAAAGCAGCAGACTCGATCCTAGTGAATCTTCCTCATCGAAATGTCCGTGGCATGACAAGTAAATACTGGCTGCAGATTCAGCATAATCGCGAAAGGCTTTCCAGGTCGCGGCCACACCTTCCAGGAAAACGCCGCTTGTCTTTGTCGCATAACTGCGAGGGCTCAATGCAAAGTTCTCGTGAATAATTTCCGTGTCTTCAAGTGAAGCAGTTGCCAGACACAGAGAAGAAACGTCGAAATCTTTTTTGGCGCCGGAGAAGCGGCTCAGCAATAACGCGTACAGCGACAGGTTCGCAACGTAAGTGATCGAATGGGTTGTTCCCAGTGGCGCGCCGCCTTTGGGAGAAAGAAGGTGCAAAGGAAGTGCATGAAGCTCTCCATGTGGCGACACAACCAACGACTTGCATGTTGCTAACCAGGGCTTCAGCGGTTCCAACAACTTGTGCTCCAACGGCTCCAGCCATTCCATCTCGGCTGACTGCTCGGGCCGTTCAGGATTTATATTCTCTCTCAAAAAGAGCTCGCGCAAATTAGCAGCGGCGGCATCAATCTCAGCTCGACCAACAGCGACTTTTTCCGATTTCGTGACCGGCGAACTACTATCGAGCCAGAAAATTACTGTCTCGTTGTCACCGACATAAAAACTAACCAGCGCTGTTGACATGTTAGGTCTCAGTTATCAACCCTGGGCCTGACGACGTTCAGCCCTCCGCTTTTCAGAGTAATCAACGTAGGCATTCATCAGGCACTCGAAAGCTTCGGTTGTGTTTTCCTGATTGTGCTTCAGAGCTTCAACACAATTGTGAAAATGAGTTTGACTGACTGGCAGCGGCCAGAATGGGTATTCGACTGCATACTGCTGTTCGAGAACTTCGTCGAGACTTCGTAGCGCGGCAGAAGAATCGCCGGCCATCAACCGACAAAGAGCGTAAAAGAATGAATAGTCAGGATGCTTTGCATAAGTCATCGCGTTTTGAAAGTAAGGCTCTGCTTCGTCAATCTTGCCGGCTTGAAAGAGTTCTACTCCCTGATCGTACAGTTCATCCGCGAAAGCCCGCTTTAGTTCACTCTCGGAGGCTGTACCCGTCGACAAGTTCGCATTGATGGACGCGCTTTTTGGTAAGAGGTTGTCACAAGCTGAACAGAACGTTGATGCGATGCGATTAAAAACAAAGCATCTCTCACACTGCATCACTCCACCACCGGGCAATTCAGCAACTTGCTCATCACCTTCAGCGACGTCTTCAACTTTGCCTGGCGGCTCGCCGAAGACGATCTGCCGTAATATTTCGACGTCTAAAGGTTGATGAACTCGATGTGACAGGCTGGTCCGCAACTCGGGTGAATTTCTCATCTCGCGCCAGAGACTGCGCAGTTGTTGCTCCGCGTCGTACAAACTTTGTCGTTCCTGCAGCGCCAGTGGTCGTTGCTGAATTAGCCGGTCGCGAATGGGTTGGATTACTGATAGCAGGTCTCTTTCTTTTGCCGACAGCGAGTGGCTTGAGTAGCCGTCTTCATAGGCCCTTTCACCGGCATCCCGCAAAAAGCGTCTTGCTTTGCCTCGCTCGCTGAACAGGAGCGCTGCGTTTTCTTTTCCGGCTGAAAGAGCGCAATTGATTGCCAAGCCATAAAAACCCGTATGTGTGCTGAGATACTGATTTGCGCTCTTCCGGTCAGTCATCGTCAGGTATGTTAATTCGACCGCTGTAGCCGCTTTACTGAAATGCCGCAACGCAACGTTATAACGCCTCCGCATCACTTCGGAGCGCGCTCGCTCCATTAAAAGATCCAAAAGAAAGGAAGAAGCTCCGAGTGACTCTGCCATTTGTTCAGCGTGCAAAAACAGATTATCGGCGCGGCGAAACTCCGAGAGACCCTCCGTGGGCCAACCATCCCTTTGTTTCAGCAAGGCCTTTCCAATTTCCAGTGTCGCAAGATGCGACAATGAAATCGCATGGTCTAACCTGCGGTTAAGCTTTACATACAGGCCGATCGCCTGATGCATGAAGCGGGGCCCTTCGGACGGGTTCTCAGTGATGAGCGCAAGCATTCCCATACAGTCTGCTCGCACATTATCCTTGTGGGTTTGCTGAAGGCATTTGCGCAGGAGTCGTTCAGCCGTCTCATTATCACCTGCGTTGTAGGCCAGCATTGCCTGCTGGTAATCAATGCGGACCGCTGCGCTTTTGTCCTTTAGCCGTTCCAAAATCGCGTTGCTCTCTTCGACATGACCGAGATCCCGCGCGAGATAAAACTGCTCCCAGGTAATCTCATCAGACCAGAAGCCTTCCGCAGCTTTCACAGCCTGCTTCAGTAGTAGCTCGGCTTTCTCGAATTCACCGGTGCGCCGCGCTAATCGCGCTTCCGTGATCAACCTGTCTACAGAGACTTCGCCGAGTGAATCACGCTCTTCCAATTCGTCAAACAAAGTTTGAGCGGTGGCGAAATCATCCTTATCAATGGCCTTTCGCGCGCGCGCGAGCAAAACCAGTTCTCGCGCTTTGTGATCGGCGGCAATGATCGTTTCGATATCGTCTGGCTCCGGTGGATTTGTCTCTGATGCAAGACGAAATTTGTAGACAAGAGCGCGTTGATAATTGCTGCGTTTTTCCAGGTCGGGAGCAATAGGAGCAAAAATCCTGGCCGCCTTCTGGAATGCGGTATCCGCTTCGGCAAATTCTCCATGCCGCAATTCGTATTCACCGAGTTGGTGAAATACGATTCCCTTGTTGCTGTTCAACTGGAAGCGATCCGTTATAGCTTCGGCTATCCGAAAGGTCTGAAAGCCGTGCTCGTATATCTGATTCAGGGCGAACAGTTCTGCCATCAGCGAGAGCATCTCGAGGGTTAGGGGCACATCCTCTTTCGTCAAATTGCCGGCGAGATCAGTATCGCTGGTTACAGCGACGATGATGTCTGAATAAAGGCGCTTGGTGTATTCATGCTTCGCGATCGCCAAACGCGCGAGATCGAAGAGAGCGCGTTTCTCCTTCTCCTCCCTTCCAGGTACAAGATTCATAATCTCGTTCAGCACGGTCAGCAAAGGGAGGTGCTGGATTACAGGCTTGAGGACATTCCAGTTTCGTGGATCAATCTGCGAGCGAATTTCGTCAAGCGATGGAAGCTCATCGAGAGTTATAGCCGAGAGTGTGGAATCGTTTTGAGTGGTCATAGAACTAGAAAAGCGTGAAAGCCGGAAGTTCAATGAGCGCCAGGGAATCAGACTTAAGGTTGGCGACAAACCTTGCTAAAGGAGTTTTGAGTAGGGGGAGAATAACTCCGTTACATTCGCCGCGCAAGAGGGCAAATTGACTCACCGATCAGCTTTTACAATCCCACCCCACGGCAGCGAGTCAATTGCTTCAGATCCTTTCTACTCTGGTTCTTGACTGGCGGCGCGATTATAATTCTCGCCACTTGCAAAATTCCAAATTAGGAGTCGCGACATGAAGTGCACAGTCGCCGGTTTCCTCGTCCTTTCGCTTGTATCAACCATCGTCTTCGGCCAGACCACGAACCAAAGATCTAAACGTGGCGCGTCGAAGACGTTGAAGATCTGTCAGGGTGTCCCGATTCCTGAAGGCTACATCATCGTCGCTTACGAGACGTCGTCTTCATGTCCGCACGGCGCCTACATGCTAAAGACGGACGACGGATCACCGGTCGCTACAACAACCGCATCAAGACCGCGCAAGGTTGTAAACGAGAGTGCTAATTCAATACCTCTTAATCCTCCCGAGGAGATCAGCACCTATGTTGGACCACCGGCACTAAAAACCTCTCGCACGTCGCTCGACCCGCCATTGAACGCGCCTTCGTCAACTAGTCTCGACGACAAAGAAGAAGTGGAGGAAGGCGATGTGGTTCGCATTGATACGAACCTTGTGACCGTACCCGTCAGCGTGCTCGATCGTGACGGCCGGTTTATTTCGGATCTAGAGCGCGAACAATTCAAAGTGTTCGAAAACGGCGTCGAACAAAAAATCGCTTACTTCGAGTCTACTGAGAAGCCGTTCACGGTTGCGCTGTTGCTGGACACGTCAGGCTCGACCTTTTTTCACCTGTGGGAGATTAAAGAAGCCGCGATTAATTTCGCCAAACAATTGCGTCCGCAGGATCGCGTCCTGGTGGTAACGTTCGACAGGCTGGTCATGCTCTTAACCGAGGCCACAAACGATCAAAGGGTTATTACTGAAGCTGTCCAGCGAAATGCGATTACGGGGTTCTCGACGCGGCTTTACGACGCAATCGATCTCGTCATCAAAGCGCGTTTGAACAAGATCGAGGGACGCAAAGCGATAGTACTGTTTACGGATGGCGTAGACACGGCAAGCTACCAGGCAACATATCAGAGCATGCTTCGTAAAGTTGACGAGCTGGATGTACTCATCTACCCGGTTCAGTACGATACAACCGACTTCGTGGCCGCCCAAACAAGAACAAATGCAACGATCGTGACGACTACGATCAGCGGCACGAATTTTCCCACGCGGAGCTCTTCGCAAATGATTTACGGTACGCCAAAAGCGAATGGTCCGGGCACGTCGATCGGTGATTACAAGCTCGCGGATCAGTTTCTTCACCAACTGGCGACGAAGACAGGTGGACGTCTTTACGCGGCGAACGAGCGCCCGCAGTTGAGCGAAGCTTTTTCAAAAATCGCTGAGGAGCTTCGTCATCAATACAGTCTCGGCTACTATCCGCAGTCGACTCTGCAAAGTGGTGAGCGCCGGGAAATTCGCGTCCGCGTGGACCGGCCGGAATTGGCTGTGAGAGCGCGAGACAGCTACGTGCAACAAGTTACGACGAAGCAATGACTTCTTTACTCAATTAGAAGTGGCGCTTTGTTGCTCACCATCCCTCTGACTGTGACGCTGACGTTCACAGTCCCCGCGGCGACAAGCGCGTCAGGGAGGCGACATGTAACCTGCGACAACCAGCTCAGGTTCCTTACTCTGCCCGTTGCCTCACAGGGCAAGCCAAACACTCGCTGTTGCGCGTCCTCCGCCTGAACGATTACGAACGGAAGATCAGCGGCCTCGAGCAGGACACCGGTTATAAAGAGTGTGATCCTGGTCCGGCCATCAGCGGAGAGAAGGTGTGACGCTGTCACGCGGAAAGGCTCACTCGTCGTCACCACCGAATCGAGTGCTGCAGCCCGTCCGGTATTGGTAACGAGTAACTGTGGCGCTGGCGGTTCGTTCCCGGCACGTCGTTGGCCAAAAGAGAGATTGTCAATCAGCACATCCGGAGTCGGCTCGGGAAAGTCGAAACTGATTATCAAAGACTGAATAGGCTGATCGGAGACGAAGCCGACGAAAGTTGAAGTATCGGACTGGTCCATCGTGACGCTCTCGCCCGTGGAGATTGCTACGATCATCGGTGTGTTGAGCTGATCACAGCCGACGGCGGTAGTACCTGGCGGGAGGAAAATTGTTAGGCGCGTAAACTCGGTCACGGTCGGAGCGCGCAAGAGCTTGTTGCCATTTTGCCCGGTCACGATTGAAGGCACGCCATTAGCGTTGATGAAGAAGACGCCATCAATCTCTAAAAAACCCAAACCGTCCGGCACGTTCGGAGTCGCATTAAAGTCGATGGTATTCAGATTTTGTGACGCAGCATTAAAGGAGGCTCGATCGCGAAACACCGCCGCGTCGGCGCAGTTAAGTGACGAGCAGTAGACCAGCACAAAGATAAAGCCCGAAACAAACCATTTCAGCGTGGGAGGTAACATCGACAGCTCCGAAGTGGTGTCTTAAAGCTACGCGAGTATCTATTACGCCGATTGATGAATATCGTCAATGGCTGCGGTGTACACTCAACCAGGTGACATAATCCGCTCACCCGCGGTGATGCGCAGCAAGGCTTTGCCTCAAAAATCTTTTATGCCACAAAATTCGAGCCAACGAGTCGAGCGGCTGTTAGGGCTTAGACGGCTGGCCGTTGGAGAGCTTCGTTGTCTCCTTAAGAGCTTCTTCGTATTGTCGATGGAGTTCGCCTTTTTGCTGTAGCTCTCCTGACATCTCAGCCAACTTTTCAACTCCAAAAGAAGGTTCGTCTTATAGGACCAGGCCGATTCGTTTTCAAGCGTAAGAGTGATCGCCATATTCGCCAGTTGCAGGCCGCGGCTCGCGCATTCTTTAGCCCGTTCGAACTCTTTGGGCAATTGATAACTATCGTGGCGTTTGTTTCCGTTAATAGTCGTAACCTGGATGCGTGGTAGTTCGGTGATCTTAAAGGAACAATCCCAGTCCCTCGACGCGAGAACCACATACGCCTCGGCTCGTTTGTCGTCAGCCAGCGCGACATTGCCGGCTCGTTGCAGCACCCATTCGCGAAACAGTTCCTCTTCCTTTATTGCGTCATACAGGTAGGCTACGGCTTTGTAGGATTCCTCATCAACGAGTGAGCGATCGAAGATTCGTTGATAAGCATTTATTGCCTCTCGTGCTTTTGCAACATTCTCCGGTGTGAAGTCGCCGGGTTTGTACTGCACGTGAATTGTGCGAGCCACGTACATCAGTGCGGTTTTGTTTTCAGGATCGAGCTGCAGTGCCCTTTCCGAATGGGCCTGCGCTTCCACGAAGTTCCCTTTCCGGTACGCCAAAGCAGCTTCATTCAACTCTTGCTTAACCTCTGTTTCACTGGGAGTTTGTGCTTGCAGTGGCGCAATGAGCGCGATTGTGAAGATCAGGCAAGTTAATAGTTTCATTGAGGTCTCTCCTGCCGAGTCTCTGCGGCTCTCTGCGTATTTCTGCGGCCTCTGCGGTTAAGGGCATTTTCAACACAGAGAACGCAAAGATACGCGGAGAGCCGCAGAGACAGGTTACCACCAATTATCATTGATTATCGACTCGTCCCTCGATTACGGCTTGTATGCCGGACGACACGTTGGAAAAGAAATCGAAGCCCGTAATCGCCTCGACCTGATCCACGCTCACTCGATACGCACGCCAGTCGCTGTTAATCGTTCCCGAGTTAGGTATTACCACCGCAATCGTTCTCGTCGACGTCGTCACACGAGAAACATCATTACTGCCGATGGGCAATACGACGATTACCTTCCATGTTTGAGCGGGCACTGCCACATGACCGTTCGCGATGAAGAACTGCAAGCCCTGGCCGCCGGAAATGATGTAAAGCTCCATGCCCTGCGAAACCAATGTTCGACTGTAGCTTTCGAGATTGGCCCACACGCCCTGATTGTTAGCCGGAAGCTGCGGAATCATGTTGGTCATCAGGAAAGTGGCCGAGTTGGCGGCAACAGTGATCGTGCGATCCGCTGACGGGCACATGTGGCCTCGATCAAAACCTGAGCCGGAATAATCCGTCCCCTGAACTTGATACCAGCCGGCTGGCAAAGTCGTGTCTGCGCGAAAATCGTCCTGGCGTGGCGTAGTTCCGAGCCACGATGGATCCAGGTGCCAGCTCACCCAGTTTGGTCCACCGTTATCACGACTGTAAGACATCGAGTACTGCGGCTTCTCCATAAGGTAATTGTTCGGCTGGTTCGTGTTGGTGACTGCGTTGCTCGGGTTTCCCATCGTGAGATGTTCGCTGGGAGTCGCGGATGAGAAATCACCCACCTGGACATTGTCGATGTTGATGCGATTGGCGCCGCCGGAGACTTTTCTGATCTCAAAGCGAATGGCGTTGGAGTTGTTGACGGTAAAGTTTGCTGTCTGCAGTGTTGTCGAGCTGGTAGTTACTGTTGCACCGACTTGAGCCCAACTGCTCCCGTTGTTTGTCGACGACCACAATTGCCATGTGCTTGAACCATCAGTGCTGAACACGGCATGTTGAATGGAGACAGTTCCCGCGCCAGTCTTGTTGAAGTTCATGTGGATCAGGCCGGTGTTCCGGATGCGGGCGGAATAAGCGCCTGTCTTTCTGTCAGTAGAGAGATTGCCGGTCAGCGCATCGTCCATGAGCCACGACCCTGTGCCCAGCGTTACGTTTGCCGCCGCGTAAGCAGTCTTGCCGCCGGCTTCGAATCCTTCGCTAAGCGGCGTCATCGTTGCCGTTGTAAGTGAAATAGTCAGGACTACCAGCCCTGCAGAAAATGCAATCAGTGATCTGGCGACTGTCCCGAACTTCGATTTTTTCATCGGTTTGTCCTTTCCTCAGTAGTGTTCGTCAGCAGTCACACGTAGAGGTGGGCCGGCGAACAGCGGTTGAAAACGTAGTAAGCAGATCGATCCGAGCTGCATACATTTGAGGTTCTGGGACTGGAGTCCCCAGTGGCGCTATGCCATGGGGTGGGAGGGTGATTTGAGGATTATTGCCTGGTGCGCATTCCGTGACCGCACGGTATGGTACGGCGGGTTATATCACGGCTTCGACGGATATGTCTCTATTGTGATGTTCGAGGGATTTGGTCTTGGGAAGCATCAGTGTCCGTCAGGCGGAGAACGCCTAACAATCTTCGCCTCTCTGAAGATGGAACTCCATTGCTATCTAACAACTGAGAAGAAATTTAGCCAAATGCGTTGTGACCTTCTATAATCAAGCGGACCACTCACGCGAATCGTTTTACGATCTGAAGTTTGCGTCGGTAACGAACTTACAGTTTCAACCTTCACCGGAGCAACACAATGAAAGTACAGAAACTCACTCTTTTCCTCTTTGTCCTTGTCCTGGGAACACTTGGATTGACGTTTGCGACGCGGAATCGAACGCAGAGCAGCAAGGTTACGGACACGGAAGTCCTAAAGCGAAGCCAGGAGAAAAAAGAGAGATTTCCTATAGCCAATTATGATGAGCCAGAGTTAACGGATCGAAAGAAAAACCAGGCTCGGAAGGAAAAGAAAGTACGACATAACAACTTTAGCATGGTCGCTAAAAATCCCCCGGAGTGGCAGGCTGAGCTGCTGTTTATAGACGAAGGGTTAGCGCTCACCCCTGCGTTACCAGTAGCGAAGAGCGGATTGATCATGTTGGGAGAAGTGAAGACTGCGGAAGCTCACGTGTCGGAGAACAGGGAGAATGTCTACTCGGAGTTTACGGTCCTTGTAACCAAAGTCTTGCAGACAGCGAATAGCTCAATCATTGAGGGCAAAGAGATAACAATCGATCGAATTGGTGGATTTGTAAAATATCCGAATGGTCGGACTGTGCTATACAGATTTTCCGGTCAGAACATGCCCACCGTGGGAGAGAGGTACCTGTTCTTTCTCACATCACCAAATAATCAAGACCTGATAATTGTCACAGCTTACGGGTTTGGGGCGACTGGAGTTACACCACTTGATGATTCGCCCCAATTTGAGAAGTTCCGAGGTGTCGCCGAAGACGTATTCCTCCAGCAATTACACGACTCGTTAACAAAGTCCTCACCTTATTAAAGGAGTCGGCGATGTCCTGTGAAAGAAAAAATCGAATTGCTCAGCTAGTCCTCATAACTGCATGGGTCAGTATTATCCTGTTACAGTACCCTACTTTCGTTGGCTCTCAAGGATGCGTACAACCCACATACGCTAATGAACCTATTCGCATTAATAGCTGGCCCCCGAGTACCAAAGTCACTGTGAAGATAGATGGGGTCTTCGCTGATGACCAAAAATTGGGTCTGAAGGCTGGTAACGAACAGTGGAACAATCTTGCACTCGCCTGCTCGGGCGTCAGGTTTCAAGACTTTGGCAGCGTATTCATGGAGAGTTACACCGAAATTCCACCACAAGGCGTACTGTGGTGGCAAAAGGATGATCCAAAGAACGGATTTAACGGTGGAGTCTTTGCTGTTATAGGCTTCGGAGGCTTTGTTGAGGCTGCCAGAATCAAGATCCATCCGAATGCACCTAACGTCGCCCAAGGCACTTATTATAACTATCTGGGGACGCACGAAGTTGGACATACTTTTAATCTACGGAATTGTATCTCGACCACAGGCTGCAACGGCACTGAGCCCACAATAATGCGTGGACATTCCGATGGAATCACTTCGATCAATACCTTTAACGAGTGGTCCAAAAGCGTGTGATCTTAGTAAGGTGCAGGCCATTTATTGCAACAGCCCTTCACCAAGCCCAACACCGACTCCAACGCCAGACTGGCCCTGGCCCGATCCTTTCCCTCCCACAGATCCTGAAACATGTGAAAGCGGAGGCTGGTACTGGAATTTTTCGAATAGCACTTGTAATCCGGATCCGGCAGACGCAACGTGCGGCAGTACCCGCTGCGCGCCGTACAACATACCGTTGGACGGTAGTGGTTGCAATAGTGCCGATGACTATTGTGCGTTTCCCTATGGTTGTCCTCCAGGAACGGTCGACGGTGGAAGAGGCTGCTGCTGTTTTCCAACGCCGGTTCTGATTGACGTGGCTGGTAACGGCTTTGAGCTTACGAGTGGGACAACTGGCGTGAACTTTGACATGGGAGGCGATGGTCATCGTGAGCCGATATCGTGGACCACGGCTAACAGCGATGATGCATGGCTGGCCCTGGATCGTAACGGCAACGACGTAATCGATAATGGACAAGAACTGTTTGGTAGCTTTACGCCGCAACCGGATCCTCCGACTGGTCAAGGACCAAACGGATTCCTGGCCCTCGCCGAATACGACAAGCCAGCAAACGGTGGCAATGGGAACGGCGTGATCGATCAGACAGATGCAGTCTCTTCGTCGCTGCGGTTGTGGCAGGACCGGAACCATAATGTATTTCTGAGCCGAGCGAACTTCATACTCTCTCTTCGCTGAGCGTGGCAAGCATTGAACTTGATTACAAGATCTCAAAGAAAACAGATGAGCACGGAAACCGGTTTCGCTATCGAGCGAAGGTCAAGGATGGGCAGGATACAAAACTAGGTCGTTGGGCGTGGGATGTATTCTTGTTAGCGCCGTAATTAAGCCTCAAGCCTTCAGGAGAAACGTGGATCCTCGGAAAGCGGACGCCAGACGAAATGAACACTACTCACCGGTGAGCATGGTCCAGGCGCGGGTTCAATGTGTTCTCTGGTAGGCGGGACACGCAATCCTGCACAAAGCGATTGAAGTCTGACTCGTCGGTAAAGGCACGCTTAGGAACAATGAAGGCTGTATTCGGAGCGTAGTAGAAGAAGGCGTGGTCTTCACCCACTGACAGCTTACGGACGCCATTCCACTTTACCCTGGTTTCAAGGGAGCCGGCTTGCTCGCAGATTGCAGCGTCGTCAACAATGAAGCAGTGATCGCCAACAACCCACTTGTTGCGTTTAATGGAGGATGTTAGCTGGAAATAGCTGGTCCCAGCGAATACCAGGATCATCATCAGGATGTATCCGGCCAGGAAAGTGATCGCTGTTTGAAAGTCGTCTCCGCGCTTGTAAAGCACATAGGACACCGCCGCGATGCCCAGAAACATCATGAAGCCATAATGACGCCATACGGTAGATGATCGCCAAAAATGATGCCAGTGGAAGGCAGAGTGATCTGCCGTGTCGATTCGATAGGTGAGTTTCATTCTTTCTGAGGAAAGCGTGGAACGATCCCTACGGCCATCATAACCAGCGCCAGCCCTGGTTGTCTTGAAAAAAATTCCACAAGTTCCGACCAAACCCATATAATGACTCACGGACGCACCAACTACGTACGTCCTGGCCCAACCCAACCTACCTTTCGCCCTTACTTCACTGTAAGCGAACCAACCGGAGACCTTACAACTATGAGCAGCATGAAATGTCCAAACTGTGGGTTGATTAACTTTGCATCGGCCGAGGCGTGCAAGCGCTGTAAACAACCTTTGGAGGCTCCCGCCTATCGTTACTGGGAAGGCAACAGCGCTGTTGTGCCGCCAACGCCAGATTGGTCAAAGTTGCAGACAGTTCCAGACGTGGATCTTACAGATCGTGGAGATGGCAATCAGACAATCGGGAATATCCTTTTCCTGATCTACCTGGGTCTACACGTGATCGGGATGCTTTTTGCACTGCTTGTGGTTGGTTGGATAATGACGCAGGAGACATGGCAGGTGTTGACCACTCCAAGGGCCAGGTTCTACCTGCCGTCTTTAGCACCTTTTTATTACCTGATCCTGTCGGGAATAGTCATCTATCTACCTGCTTCAGTAATACTGTTCGTGAGACTGCTCCAAAAATCGAAAACTTTTCTCAAGTGGGTCGTGATTTATCTACTCGGAGAATTCGTCTACTCCCTGATACAGGCAGCCTTTATGTTCAGCCTGTCAGGAGAAATGAGTGGAAAACAGATTCCCCAATTTGAAGCAGCAGCGACTCAAATGCAGGGAGGTCTGGGTATGTGCGTTATTTCTATTCTGATCGCCTTCATCTGGTTCAGGTACTTCACCACATCCAAACGTGCGCGTGCCGTGTTCGCGAGGTGAGGAGCGCATTGAGCGATCTTTCAGTTGCTGAACCAGATTCCATTCGGCGCATCCGAGCGTGCAGCGATGATGTCAGGCCAGCCATCTCCGTTCATATCAACGAAGGCCATTCCGTATACAACACCCTTACCGTCGTTCCACGCGATTTCGCGAAAGCGTCCTGGTCCTAAATTGAAATAAATCGATCCCGGTAGCTCGACGTGCCCGACAATGATGTCGAGTCTGCCATCGCGATTCAGATCAGCAACCGCAACTGCGTAAGGCTCTCGCGCTGCACCGGGAAGTTTTGCAAACTGGCTGAACTGGCGATTGCCTAAGTTCCGGATCAAGAACGCCGCTTTACTGCGTTCTTCAATCACGGCCAGATCGAGCCTGCCGTCACCATCGAAATCACCAGCGGCGCCCATGCGTGTCCATACTGCCGTAGGTCCAACCCTGGTGCTTGTTCGCAACCATAATGTCCGGATACTTATCGCCATCAAGATCTGCCAGAGTTACATAGCGGGTGGACCATGTGGCTTCGCCAAATGAGCCGGCAGCTGTGAAGTGACCTTTGCCGTCATTTTTGAACAGCTTCTTTGGATCGGGACTGTCATTACTCACAACGATATCGAGGTCTCGGTCAAGATCGATATCAGCTAAGGCCGCGGAATAAGTGCGGTCCGGCTCATCCGAAAGGTTACTCTTACGGCAAAACGACATAATCTGTTCGAGGCGTTATAATCCGTCCCAGTTCACTCAGCGAGACGGGACCATGTCATCTATGACGACAGTACACCTTGCCCTGGTCGATGATTGGGAATTGAGTGGCAACGGCTCTGGCGACATTCGCCGGTTGCAGCTCGAGCCGATGCGACGTCTTGTCAGTATCTACAACCGTCTTGGCATCCACGGCTCATTCAACGCTGAAGTAATGCAACAACTCACTTTCAGGCAGTATCAGGATCAGCACCAACATTTAAGGGAGCTGGCGGACGAGTGGGACGCGACGGTGCGAGAAACCTTTCGCCAGGGTCACGACATTCAGTTGCACGTACACCCGCAATGGCAGAATGCCGATTACCAGGACGGCCGCTGGAAACTCACGTCTGACTGGTCCATCTTGAACTATTCCCGTGAAGAGGCGCGGCAGATGTTGCAGCGCGGCAAAGAGTATCTCGAGAACCTGCTCAAAGACATCGACCCAAACTATCGTTGCGTGTCGTTTCGCTCGGGAGCGTGGTGCATAGCGCCGTCGCCGCATATGCTCGACTTGCTGGTCCAGCTTGGCATCGTCTTCGATATGAGTATCGTGGCGGGAGTCAAATACGACACACGCAACATCAAACTCGACTACACGAATTGTGAGGAAGACTTCTTACCTTACTATCCCGTGATGACTGATGCTCGTAGAGTTTCAGACAAGGCAGAGCCGATCGTTTGTGTGCCTACCAACTGCTTTTATGCATCTCGCAAACAAGTGTTACAGCATCATCTCGATAAGGTTGTGACTAAGATCAAAAGCAAAATCACTGGTCCAACAACCGTAATCGATAATGGTCGCAGCGTGGCAGCGTATGGTGAAGAGTGGGCGCAAATGGACGGCAGCTTAACGAAACGAATTTACCGGAAGGGGATCGTTCCGTACCTCAGCGGCAAGCATACGATTTCAGATCTTGCGCAACTGGATTATCCGCTGATGATGGAAATGCTCGACTCGATCCGCAAGCGATCGCGAGCGAGTGGTTTGACCGACGTGCCAGTCGTGCTCGAAAACCACACCAAAGACATTCATAACTTTTCCGATCTCGAAAAGTTTCTGGAGCAGGCCGTTGAGAGCCCTGATATAAGATTCGTAACCCTCACCGAGCTGGCCAGTGACCTGAAACAAAAATTTAAGATCAAGACTAAAAGCCTGATTGGACACGCGGCAGCAAATCATCGTTAACGCGCTTCGGCAGCGGTACGACGAGGTATCTAAAACTGCTTCTCAACCGCTGCGGAAATGGTTAGCGCCCGAGACGTGGTTCGAAAGCACGAGTGATTCATTAACTGCAATTCGCGCGCTCGCTGCGGACGAAGAGATCGAGTGCATTGAAACTGCGGCGCCTGACGAGCCGAGTTTTTTTGATGATTTGCAGGCCTCCATCCGAGACCCACAGCGACGCTTTCAACTGCTCACGACGCGCTACCTTCATCCGCTCAATGTGGCAGTATCTTCGGAACAGCGAGTAAGAGAACACCTGCTTGAACGATTGATGGTTGGCGATCGAGCGCGCCTCGAGCAGCATTCCTTACAACTCATAAATCCCGACGATCTGCTTTTGAGATTAAACTTAATCGCGATCTATGCTTCGTTCACGACTGATCTCAGATATCTCGACGCGCTCAACTATTATTACGAATTGTTGCCGCCGGCCTGGTACCCGGACCATTGGCTGCGGCTGTCTTACTTAAATTTTTATCTAAGAGCGCTGGCCACTCACATTAACTAATGCGGATCGGCATACTCGCACATTCGTTTTCGTCTGCGTTTGAGATTTATAGAGTCGTCCCTGGCCACGACGCCTTCATCATTCTGAGTCCTTCGCCGCACCGGTCAGCACGGACCGGTCACTTAGCGAACATCGCTCGGTTTGTCCTTGCGACGCTCAAAGGTTTCAAACCGCTACAACTCTTCACGACCGGAAGATTGATCTTTCTGCGCGGCCCGCTTCACGATCCGAACTCTGTAGACACGCTTAAGAAACTGAGCCTCGATGTTGGATTACACAAAGCGGGTGTCATTTACCGCAATGTAACGATTGATGCTTTTCGTCTCGGAATCCTGAATCATCACATCGGAATTCTGCCTGCTTATCGCGGTCGAAGTGTTGTGGAATGGTCGATTCTGCAAGGTGACCCGGTCGGAGTTACGGTGTTTTTCATCGACACTGGAATCGATACCGGCGCTCGCATTCTTTTTTCCGAAGAAGTGGACATCTCTGGCTGTCGATCGGTGACTGAAGCGAAGCAGTATTTGTTCAGTCTCGATAAGGTGTTTTTCCCTAGAGCACTGGCGCTACTCACTGACAGTGATCAAGCATTTCAGCTTAACGACGGCTCAGGACGCCGCTACTTCGTCATGTCTAAACTCTTTACTGGCGTCGTCGAACAACTGTTGAAGCAAAATAATGACTGTGGGTCGGCTTAAAGTTTTGAGATGTATTGCGGCAGGACGTGCTCGGTGAGCCAGACTCCGTTGGCGCAAATCGACCGAGACGCTATGGCCTTGATTTGCCCTTATCCGTTGTGAGTCGAGGCTGAAGGCAAACCGTTGTTTCTCATTCTTCTGGACCACCTCCTCAAGCTCCGCCCGCGTGAACGAATAACCGTGACGTGCCGCACCCGCAAGCAGATCCTCAACACCCACCCATCCTTCCGCGTCCAGCGTGACGCCAGCGGCAGCCGGATTGTGTCGTAAAACTAAACTCAGATACTTACTGATAGCGGTGGCCCGTTCTTTTTCCATCAAGCTATTTTCTCCGGTAGCATACAGCCACAAAAGTGCTTTAATCACGAAAATCTTTTGCTCTCGCAATCGTTTTGATATTCTTTCATTCGGTCCGCTCGTGCAATTCATTTCAAAATTAAATCAGGTAAACAAAATGTATCCTTCCCCCAATCCCGCACCTTTCAACTCGGCGCATGTCCGAGCCGGCATCGTGAAGATCCTGCTGATCGTGGGCGCGATCGCTTCCGGAATCTCGTTACTGGCTGAGGCGCTTTCACTTGCAATTCCTCCACTGACCGACGATCAAGAGCTTGGCGATAATATGATGGGCGCCGCGATCACTCTTGTAGTATTACTGATCTCGATTCTCGAATTTATTATATACGTGACCACCGTGGTCTTTTTCCTCATGTGGTTCCACCGCGCCTATAAAAACTTGCGCGCATTCAATTCCGCGAGTCGCCTGGACCATTCACCCGGATGGGCCGTCGGCAGCTTCTTCGTTCCGTTTGTCAATTTGATCGTTCCTTATCGTGCTGCAAAAGAAATCTGGCAAAAGAGTTGGCCGGCAGAGGAGGCCCTTCTGTCCGCGCCTAATCCTCCCGCATCGTTTCCCATCTGGTGGACGTTTTGGCTGCTCACATCTTTTGCCGGCAACATCTCCCTGCGACTTTCCTTCAACGAGAGTGTCCCGGAGAGTACGGCTACGATAGTCTCCATAGTTGCGAGCGCACTATCGATCATCGCAGCGGCTTTCGCCTACCTGGTTGTTGATGCGATTGATAAAAGACAGGAGGAAACGAGCAGGAAGGTAAATTTCGAAAGACCATCGGGGCCACCACCTCCCCCGGCAAACATGCCGATGCCGGGTGTAGCGACCCCGATGACTGGTGTCGAGTGATTCTATTTTTCCGTCTTTAGACTCGCCTCTGTCTTCAGAGTTGCTTCGATTGCGGACTTAACACTTTCATACGAATTGTCAGCAACGCGCTTGCCGTTGATGTAAATCGTCGGCGTGCCGTTGATGCCAAGCTTGTGTCCATCCATCAGATCGCGCTGAACCTTCTCTGCAAACTTACCACTGTCGAGCGACGCATCAAACCGAGCGCGATCGAGACCAAGCTCACTGGCGTACTGCCTGAGCTTGTCAACGCCGAGCGCTGACTGGTTACGGAAAAGCACCGCTGCGTATTCCCAGTATTTACCCTGCTCACGCGCAGCTTCGGCAGCCTCGGCAGCCTTGCGCGCGTTCGTGTGCTGCGAAAGCGGAAAGTCGCGCACCACCAGCCGCACACGATCTCCAAACTCGTTCACGATCCGATCGAGGATCGGATGTTGCCGCGCGCAGCTCGAGCATTCGAAGTCGGTAAACTCAACAATCGTAACCACCGCCTTGGCGTTTCCCTTCACCGGCTGATCGTCGGTTGCAATCGTGAACGACGGCGACTCAGGAGCTGTGAGATTTATCTGGACCGTCGACGCGCGTCGCAACTGAGTAGCGAAGGCGACAGTCGCTTCCTGCTCTTTTTGCTCCTGCACGTACTGAATGATTTGCGGCTTGAGCTGAGCGAACTCGCCGCTGATCCGGTCTTTGTTCTGATCGTAAAACTGCTGCGCCTGTGCGTCCGTTACGGGTGGCACTTTCGCAGTGACCTCCGCATCGAGCAGTGCCCGTGTGGTGATGCCTTTCTTCTGTGCTTCCTGCGCGAGCAGCGTATCGTTGACTTTCAACTCGAGGTCCTGCTTACGAAGTGCGTAGACCTGTTCCTGAACGTTGAAGATCAGCGGGCGCAAGCTGCTTTCGATGTCGCCCATCGTGATCTGCTTGTCATTGACGACGGCCAACACGCGCGCGCGGTCTGCGTTGTTTGCAGGTGGCGCCGCCGGCTTGGCAATAATCCTGACCTGCGCCGCGGCGCGCAGACGCTCAGCAAGCTTTTGGGCCAGCTCCTGCTGTCGCTGGTAGCGGAGAAATTCCAGGATGTTGTTTTTCTGATCCTTAAATTCCCCTTGAATACTCGATTTGTTCTTGTCGTAAAACGCCTGGGCGTCCGCGTCAGCCGGCGCCTGCACTTTGGCAATTACCTCATCTTTGATCACTTGCGCAGGAGTGACGCCGCGCTTCTTTGCTTCGCTTTCCAGCAATATCGAATCGATCTGTAGATCGAGCTCCCGCGCCCGCGCCTCGACGACTTGCTTTTGCAACTGCTCTATTCGCGAACGGGTTTCCGGCGTCAGATCCTGTTTCGTGATCTTCACACCATTTATCACGCCGAGTATTTCCGGCAGTGGCTTATCCTCGCACCCGCAGTCAGCGACCTGCGCAGCACTGGAGGGTTTCTCAACGGGCGATGCCGGTTGCTGGGCTGCGAGTGATGCAGTCATCGCAGATATAATTAGAAGGACGAATAAATATTTCTTCATAAGTTCCATTTCATCTAGCAGATTTGGGTTAGTGGTTCAGTTTGAAATACGCCGAAGGCGTTCGCTAATTTCAGCCCAGGGTCCGAGCGCAGCGAGAACCTGGGACCCCGATAATAAACAAACGAACAACCCTGAAAGGGTTTGTCTTAAAAGGCGAACCCTTACAGGGTTCAATTCATGTTTGTTTTCAATCCCAGGGTTCTCGCTGCGCTTCGAACCCTGGGCTGAAATTAGCGAACGCCTTCGGCGTATTTTCAAACCGATCGGTGTATTTCAAACCGTTGGCGTAATTTCAAACTGAACCAGTACAAGACGTTTAGTTGTTATTGACCCAGCCGCTGGAGATGAATTCTCGTTTGGCAGGATCAATCGAGAGAACGTAAGCACCCATCGCGCCGACGCGACGGTTTGGTCCAAAGGTGATGCTTGGGGTCACGCCGGTGTCGTACTGGTACAAACCCTCAAGCGCAGTGATCAGTTTTTCGCGACTCAGATCTCTTCCGGCCCGCTTCAAGCCTTCCGTGAAGATCTTCGCAGCGGCGTAAGCGTTCAATTGCGAGGTGATGTGTCGCGGTGCAAACTTGTACTTCTCTTCGAGCGCGCGTAATTCGGCCAGCCCTTCCGGTCCAACATCACCGGGCACGCTCGGAAAAGACAGGAAAACGTGGTCCTTGAAACTCAAAGGCACCGTCTTGACGAGATCTTTTCGCGACAGTGCACCGAGAAGAAAGACGTGCGGCGTCCAATTCGCAGCCGCAGCCGCGCTGATGAACGCTTCCTCTCCATTCGCACTGAGAAAGAAGACCGTTTGCACGCCTTCCGCTTTCAGAGCTCCAGCCAGCGCCGCTGCATCGAAGCGATCATTTGCAAGAGCCTTTTTACTAACAGTGGTCCAACCGCTCTTTCGAGCCTGGTCTTCTACTGCAACGGCAGCCGCGAGCGCCAGCTCGTTTTCAGAATGGATGATTGCCAGCGGCGACTTTTTCAACTCGGGCTTGCCGGCTGCGAAGTTAACGAGCGCGCGTGCTTGTTGACTCGCGCCCGGTAGCAGGTAAAAAAGGTTGCGATTGTCCTGAGCATTGACCTGCGTGAGCAGCGTCACTGGTCCGATAAGAGGTATTTCGGTTTCTCGCGTCACTGCGGCCAGCTCTTTATCGGAGCCGGCGCTCAGACCACTCACGAACGCGAAAAGCTCGCCATTATCGACGTGCTTCTTCATGTTCGCGGCAGTCGCAGCGGCATCAGGTTGAGCGTCGATGGTTTGCAGCATAATGCGACGGTTGTAGATTCCGCCTTTGTCGTTGATGCCCGCGAAGTAGGCAGTTAACACATCCTTCATCGCCGCGCCGATCTCTGCGAACGCGCCGTCTTTCGGCAGGATCGTGCCCACCGTAATCGTTGTTTCCGTCAGACCCGGATCGCGATCCGCTTCGATGCGTTTGAGATAAGCGATCAGGTCGGCCATATCTTCAGCCGACAATTTGTAACGAGGCATAGCGACGAGCAGATTGTTGCCGTCGGGATCTATGCCGTTCACCACCGCGCGAATAAAGGACGACTCGTTGAATGGTCCATGCTTGCGCCCGGATGGATGCGTGTGGCCATACGGTTTGAGCAGGTTGGACCACGTCAGGTTTCCGGCAGTCACGCCGCCCTCGGTTTTGCCTTCTCCGCGGAGCCCGTGACAGCCGGCACAGTTCATCGTCGAGGCGGGCACGTCGATCTCGCCGAGCATTGCCGTGATCTCTTTTCCGGAACGGCTTTCGCCGCGCAGGAAGAGTGCTTTGCCGCGTCTCTCCTGCGGCGTCAGCCCTTTGCTCACCGTTTGCTGGGCCGAGGTGGAGGTCGTGAACGTAAGGCCGCACGCAATCGTCAGCACGAACGCGATGACCAAGGTAACCGCGAAGAATTGTGACTTCTGGACCATGCTACCGAGTCGCACCTTTATCGTTAACAACGCTTTCAACAACCTGAACAAGCTCGGCGACGTTGGCCATCCCGAACGCTTTCTTCCACAACCCGGTCGGCTCGTTACCGATGATCAGAACCGTCTGGTGATCGTCTTTGCTCTCGACGTACTGGCCCAGTTTGTAGAGGGCCCAGTCGAGGTTCTCTTTCTTCCCGGTCAAGAAAATCCAGCCCGCACCGGCGTGAAACTTCTTTGCGTATTCCTTCATGCGCGCGGGCGTGTCAGTCTCCGGGTTGACCGTCAGCGAGACGAGGTAGACGTCGCGGCCGACGCGGTCGCCGAACGCTTCCTGGATCTTCTCCATGTTGCGATTCATTGGCGGGCACACCGAAGTGCAACTGGTGAAGAAGGCGTTGACTATGACGGTCTTGCCTTTGAGCACGTCTGAGTAAAAACGCACCTTCTTGCCGTCCTGGTTTATCAGCTCGACATCAGTGAAGTACTTCTGCGCCGGCGACGAGGCGTCCGGCGTTTTCGACATGTGTGAATGATCGTGTGGCTCAGCCGGCACCGGTTTCTGCGCCAAAACGTCGTGTGTCGTAGTGAAGACGCCAGCCAGCAATATGAGCAATATAAAAATTTGTCGTGTCATAGTTTTATCGATTTGTCTCGGGTCAGTACCGAAGAACAAGTCAGGAAGAGGGGCTTGCCCCCGCTCTTTGGACTCAGGCATTAACAGCGGGGGCAAGCCCCTCTTCCTGACTTGTTCTTTGATTTCAAACAAAATTTAGTTCGACTCCTCAGTTGTAATAGTAGTTTTGCCTACCATGATGTCGTTAATGATTTGCACTAGCTGGCTGGTATTCGCCAGGCCGTAAGTGCGCGTCCACGTACCGTGCGCGTCGTTGCCGATGAGTACAGTGGGCGAGTGGTCTTCGCGACGTGCGGACGACGCGCCGAGTGCACGCAGCAGCTCGTCAACCTGTGGCTTATTACCTGTGACGAAGGTCCAACCGTCGCCCGCGTGAAATTTTGCTCCCCAGGCCTTGAGCCGTTCAGGAGTGTCAGTTGCCGGATCGACGCTGATAGAAATGAAGCGAACGTCGCGTCCCGCCTTGTCACCCAGCTCTTTTTGCACTCGCGCGAAAGTTGCGCCGAGAGGCGGGCAGATTGTCGTGCAGGTAGTAAAGATGAAATTGATGACGACTATCTGACCCTTGACGAGATCCGTGTAGAAATGAATCTTCCGTCCGTTCTGATCGATCAGCTCGACATCCGGGATATTCATTTGCCGGCCTACTTCGTGCGACGCGACGCTAACATCAGCAGCCGCTTCCTTCTGGTCCACAGGACGCAAATCCATGCCGCACTTCGGACACTTACCTTTCGACTTCGCTGTCACTTCCGGGTGCATCGGGCACGAATAGACTTTCTGCTGCCGGATTTTCTTCGCTGGTGTTTGAGCGTGGTTGTGCGGCTGCTGCGCCAGTGCGGGAATAAACGTGACGGCACAAATGAACAGGCAACTCGTTATACGTTTCATTTACTTCTCTCCTTCTTTGCCGGGATTGTTGGTCGCGGTTACGGCCGTCGTCTGCAACGTCAGGTAAGGCAGTTGTCTGAAACTCACTCCCTGCGACCGGCTCTCGACGAAGATCAGATACAACCCCGTTTGCGGAACTTTTATGTCGAGCTCATACACGCCATCGCCGGCTGAGCGCGCGAAGTCGCGTTTCTGCCAGGTCCCTGACGACGACATCGTCAACACACGCACGTCGTTCACATCGCTCTTCGCTTTAGACGTCGCACTATCGACGAGCTTAAAGCGCAGCTTGTAGTCTTCCCCGACGCGAAGCTGCTTGTCCTTGTTCAGATATTCAATTCGAACCGCAACTTTCTTTTCGTGCGCGACATCCGGATTCGGCTTCGCCTCGGCAACGAAGCAGTGTGTAACACGCGGCGAGTCGAGCAGGAACGCGACGTCATAGACGCCGCTCTTCGGTAGCTTCGTCGTGGTGGTGTAAACACCCGAAGTGACTTCGCGCAACGATCGATCGACCACCATCACCGCGCGCGGTCTGCGACGATAGTTCTGAAAGCTACCCATCGGTGCAGCCATGCCTTCCGAGTAGTAATAGATAATGCTGTCCGCGGGATTCGCGATTAAGACTGAGTTTCCTTCCGGAGCGGGCACCATTACATCGGCGACGCTCGTATCGGCTGCCGCTTCTTCAGGCGCAGTCTGGCCGGCCGGGAATTTGGCGACATCCGGTTGCGCGCTCAACGTGCTGAGCCGGATCATGCTCACCTCGGTGGAACGGCTTGAGCGCACATACGCAAACGTGTCAGTGAACGCGATTTGATCGGGACCTTTCTCGACGCTGATCGTCTGCGCAATGCGGTTCGTAGAGGCGTCGAAAACATGTACGACGCTCTCCTTCGGATTTGGCGCAAAGCCCCAACGACCGCCGGGCGCAAAGCGTAAGTTTTCAATTCCAGGCTTCGCTTGAATACGCGTTGCGATTATTTGGCTGCGCGTATCTACAACCGTGATGCTTCCGTCAGCTCCGTTCGCCAGGTAAACAGCGTTGGCGAGTTTCGAGAAAGCAATCGACGTGATTGGACCATCTGTCTTGAGATCTTTGACTTTCGCGAGTTTTTGAATGTCGACGATCGAGACCGAGCCGTCCTGCTCGTTGGTGACGAACGCGAACCGGCTATCACTGCTGAACTCCAACTCGTGATTTCCATTTCCAGTTGCCACCTGGCCCACCACTTTCAAGGTGGTGGTATCGATCACTGTTACACCGCCGTCGTTTCCAACCCACAGGTATCTCTCATCGGGTTGCAAGCGAACCCGCGTCGGCTTCTTGCCCGCGTCGATATTCGCGACGACTTTCCATGTACTGGTGTCAACGGCGGCAATCTGATTTGCCAGCGGCATGCTGACGAAAAGCTTTTCGTCACTGCTCTTCTGGGCCCAGTCTTCACCCGGACTCTTCAGCATCACGAGTGTCAAAAGCTTGCTGGAGCCAAAACCAAGCAGCGGGTCGATGACCGAGATATTCGCTTCGTCATTAAGCGCGAGCACGTAGTAGGTATTCAGATCCACATCAGGGCGTGAGCGAAGACTGCCTTGAAGAAACGACTGAATTTTCTCGCGGCACTGCGCCGCATCGGTGTCGCCTTCGACTCGTTGCGTCAGCCACACGGCTGGTTTCACTCCAGACAGCGGCGTCTTGCTCGCTTTGTCGTGAATCTTGAAACGAACAACGGCTTCTTTCGCCTCCATCAGTTCGGGAGACTTGCCCGGTTCCTTGATCGGCTCCATCGTGAATTCGATCTCGACGCCTTCTCGTTCGAACTTTTGTGGAGTGGGTTTCTCCTGGGCCAGGACCGGGATTGCGGCAAATAGAAGTAGTAGTAGGAAACAGGTTTTCATCATTATTCCACCTCTAACGAGTAATCGCTTTCAGGTCGCGCATCGTGCTGCAGAATGATCGGACAGCGATGGCGGCGTCATTGGCGAAGTCGAGAATCGCTGCACGCAGCTCCGGCGACTCCTGAAAAATGAAGAGCGTGCGCCCGTTGTTCTGCTTGATGCTTTCAATCTGAAAGCCACGACAGCGCAGAAAGCTGGTTAGCGTCAGATCGGTGGTCTGGTATGTCGGTTTCAATGTTCTTTGTTCTTCAGGAGGAATATTCATGGTATTTGAGACACGTCAAATCACTCTCTAGTCCTGTTCGACGAGAGACGGGTATTTAGCCTGGTTGTCAGACTGAGTGAAGGCGATGGCGGCCGGAAGTGGACCGGCCGCATTCGTGATTAAAAGTATTTAGAATGTGCAGGCTGCGCCGGTGCTTTGCGTCTGTAACTCATTAAGAGCAGCAATGATCGCATCTGCATCATTCAGAAGCTCCTGCCCGGTTGTACCGAGAGCAGGATCCTGATTGATTTTGCCAGCCGCGATGAGTGCATTGACTCTCGCTTTGAAGTCATTGAGTTTCGCGATGGAGTCGCAGAATTTAGCCTGGTCCACTTTGAGACTGGCTTCGTTAAGTTTATCAAGCAAGCCCGGACGATCCTTATCCTCGGCAGACTTACCAGTAATGATTACGCTTGTTGTCTTTGCTTTCAAATTCGCGATCATCTGCTGAACTTCAGTGACGGTCGTCGCCTGGGCCAGTGGAGCAGCGACGAACAGCGCGAGCGCGCAGAAGATTGCGGCGAACGAAATTTTCTTCATCATTGATTTGGTACGTTCCTTCATCTTTTGAAATTAGCGCCCGTGAGTTTCTATCGGGTCCCTGAACACGGTTGAATGCGCGCTCTTCTATTAGCAACGACCGTGCCCAGCACAGCTAACCTTTGAAAGCCGCACAATTTGAGCAGATCGATAACAATGTGTGGCAAGAATGTGTTCCATGGCGGAACAATTAGGAGGTGTTCTGCCCCAGCATGGATCACTTAACGCCGAAGGCGTTGGCTAATTTCAGCCCAAGGTTGGAGCGTCAGCGACAACCTTGGGGACGATCAATTAAACAAAATCAAACCCTGAAAGGGTTCCGCGGTTTGGCGAACCCTTTCAGGGTTGATGCCGAAATTAAATTGGCGATCCCAGGGTTCTCGTTCCTCGAACCCTTCTATGAAGCCGGGTCGTGTCAAGAGGAATTCGAGATCTGATTGGTTCACCCTTCTATTCGAGTTTCCACAGTTGGCTAACAACGTAGCCTCTCGCTGGTGGTCTCATTCAACGGTGCGACGAGTCTCATTCTGGGCTACGAGTTTTGCTCTCAGGGTTGCCACGAGTTTCTCGTCATCTCAATCTGTCTGCGACCTTGCTCTTGTTCCCACTCGAGTCTGACCCGACCTCACGCCAGTCGGCTTTAACGTTCCCCCTTGGTCCTCACTTCCGCGATTACTCGCTTTGCCTCAGGTTACTTGCGGTTGCCAATCCCAGGCCCGGTTATCGCGCAACATGGCCCAACACCTCACCAGCAGCTTTCTGCCTACCGCCACGATCGCGATCTTCTTACGTGCCTTCTTGCCCCCACTCAGTCGTTGATAGGTTTGGCGTACCCAGGCATTGTGGCGCAGCCCCGCCCAAGCCACCTCCACTAATAACGAACGGACCAGTCGACTGCCTTGGCGCGTAATGTGGCCACGCCGTTCAGTTTCTCCGGAGTCCAGCGCTTTGGGTACCATCCCAATATAGCCACTCACTTGACTGGCCTTACGGAAACGCTGCGGCTGATCCAACAGCGCCACGATCGCTTCCGCCAAGCGCGGCCCTACTCCCGGTATGGTGCGCAACAGTTGCACCCGTGCCTCGTCGGCCCCCATCTTATCCAACTGCGCCGTCACCGTGCTCAGCTGTCGCTGAATGGCTCGCAGCTGCTCCAGTTCCAGCTGCAATTCACCACGCCATAACTCTGCCGGCCCACACTCACTGAAGGGCCGGGCCTGCGCCGCAAGCTGCGCTAAGCCCACTTGGCTCCAACAACTGCTGCCGCGCGCTAAAATCTGTCCTTCGCGCAGCAACAGATCGCGAATGTGATTCTTGATCTTCGTGCGTCGCCGCACTAGTTGTTGTCGATAAGTGATCAAGGTCCGCCATTGCCGCACTTCGTTAGCCGGTACGTAAACTTCGCGTATCTGATTCACGGCGGAGAGCCGCGCCGCTTTCAACGCATCGCGCCGATCATCTTTCTGCTTCACTTTGCGCCAGCGCCAGGCGTCGTCACTGGTGTTGGCTACCTGCACCTCGATACCGAGGCCCCACAACAGGTCACAAACCCAACCGGCAATCGAGCAAATCTCGATCACTACCCGATCAGGTTTTACCTCCTGCACCATGCGGGCCAAACCCGCCGGCGTGGTCAAACCTCGCTTAAACTGATGCGCCCCACTTTCGCTCTCGTAAGCGCAGCCCACCGTCTTGTATTTCCCTAAATCCAATGCCAATATCTTCATCACCGGGTACCCCCTTCATCGTCAGGTTTTGAGTCAGCCCGCAAGGGTCAAACTCGTCTGGTTGGATATTCTCCAACTTTCAAACCGACTTCGGGAGACCCGGCTTCATAGTTTCTGGGCTGAAATTAGCCAACGCCTCCGGCGTTAATCAAAACACATGGGCCAAGCAGAGGTTGACCTTGTGACACTCGCAGGCGATCTTGGGATGATCAATCTTAACGCCGAAGGCGTTGGCTAATTTCAGCCCAAGGTTGGAGCGCCAGCGACAACCTTGGGGATGATCAATTAAACAAAAATCAAACCCTGAAAGGGTTCCGCGGTTGGCGAACCCTTTCAGGGTTGATGCCGAAATTAAATTGGCGATCCCAGGGTTCTCGTTCCTCAAACCCTGGGCTAAAATTAGCCAACGCCTTCGGCGTTAAGTCAAAACTGCGTTATCTCCGGCAATTCGGCACTTTGCTTTGTCTACGCGCACGCGATCATTTCAAACTGAAATCTCAAACATGAGGCGGTCACTTTTTATTATGGGTTGTGTGCTGATCCTTGCAGCGTTTGCTATCACGCTTCTTGTAACCTACGTATTCTTGACCACACGATTCGGCACAAACTCTGTCCCCTAGATAGCTTTACCTCAAATCATCTTCTCAGGGGGCGCAACTGTAGGGGTGGCCCTCCGTGGCCACCGGTTCCGAACTAAATGTGCGAGTTTTGGACGACGGGCGGTAACACAGGGCCGCCCCTACAGTTGCCCCGGCGAGGAGTTCTCAGCCACTTAAAACAAAGTTCTAAAAATATTTCTAAGAACTTTTAGAATTCTCTAAGGACTTTCCTGCGACCGTTCACCTACTCTGCCGGCGCTCTAGATTTCAAAATAAAAGCGCTTGCCGCTAGTGCTTTTTCAGTTCTCCCCTCTCGCCATTGGCCTCAGAGCCGCCAAAAGAACTGATTGCTCTAAATCAAGCTTACCTGCTATAGATGCTAGCGGTGGGAGATGATGGAAACGCGAAGCATCGAATCCGTTGACGAACGCCTGGTCAACCTCACGCGGCTTGTCCTGGCGATGTCCGCTTTGATCATCATCTACGTAGATCCATCCGAACCGGATCGGCTCGTCAAGGTTACGTATACAACGCTTGCTCTCTACACCTTCTATAGTGCATGCGTTTACTTTCTTTCCCGCAGACCCCAATCAGCACTTCGCGGTATTCCCCTCTACTGGATAGACGTCGCCTGGTATGTGGGCCTTATTTCCCTAAGCAGCGGCACTAATAGTCTCTTCTTCTTTTTCTTCTTCTTCGCAATACTGGTCGCGTCGTTTCGTTCAGGTTACAGGGCAGGATTAGACGTCACTATCGTTTCGGCAACCCTCTTTGTCACCGTCGGGTACTTCACCACTCCCACGCCAATTGAACCGAACCGGTTTCTCCTCAGGCCTATCTGTCTGGCCAGCATCGGCTACCTGATGGCCTACTGGGGTGGCTCAGAAACGACGCACAAAAGCCGGCTCGCGCTGCTGAAGGATGTAAGCAGATCGTCAAACCCGCGCTTTGGAGTCGACGAGACGATCGGTTCCATCATGAGCAAGCTGCGCGAGTTTTATGATGCCGACACCTGTCTGGTCATCAATACGGGACCCGTCTCCGATACACATATTCTCAGGCGAGTCGATCGAAGCCATGCCAAACTGGGTAATCGAGTTGAACCGGTCGGTAATGAGATCGCGCAACTGCTAACCTGGCCATCAGAATGGGCCGTAACCTGGCACAGTGGTTCAGAAAAACGGTGGCTCAGGAAGACAGCCTGCTCCATTTACGATTTTTTGTCTGGAGAGCGTGTGAAAGATGTAGATTGTGAAACATACGCATCCATCCCGGATTTGATCGGCAGCGACTCCTTTATCACGATTCCAATCTACCAAAGTAACACCTTCAGGGGGCGGCTTTATCTCACCACAAAAGGCCGCTACTTTACCTATTCAGATGTAGATTTTCTGCGGCAGGTAATGGACCATGTCATGCCTACGATCGACAACATACAGCTTGTCGATCGGCTTGCCTCACAAGCTTCCGAGTACGAACGCCAAAGAATTTCCCGTGACATACACGACAGCGCGATTCAACCGTACATCGGTCTAAAACTCGGTCTTGAGGCTTTGCGCAGGAATATGTCGAACGACGATCCGATCGCGGGCGGACTCGTCGAGCTGGTTGAGAAGACAGACTCCGTCATCAAGGATCTACGTACATATGTGGGAGGCTTACAAGGCCCCGAATCGAATCAGCACAGCAACGTTCTCACTTCCTCGGTAGAGAGACATGCCAAACAGTTAGGAGAGTTTTATGGCATTACAGTGGACGTCAAGATCGCGACTACCGCGAATATGAATGAGCGGTTGGTAGCGGAAATCTTCCAGATCGTCCGCGAGGGCCTCAGCAATATCAAGCGACATACGAATTCTGCGGAGGCCCGCATTCGCATGACCTCCGTGAACGGCGACATAGTTCTCGACATCGAGAACGACTCCGCCGCCGGCGAAAGTCAAAGTATCTTCACACCTCGCTCAATCAACGAGCGCGCCATAGCGTTGGGCGGGAGGGTTTCTGTTAATGTAAGCGATGGTAGCTGTACGATTGTTTCTGTAGTTATCCCCATGTAAGAAAATGAGCCAAACCTCACAGAATCCAATACGAGTTCTGCTTATCGACGATCACCAAAGCTTCCTTTGGGGCATGATTAAGTTGATCGAAAGCGATAGCGCTAACATGAAGGTGATGGGGACAGCTTCCGACATCGCCGAAGCATTAGCTATTCTCGAGCGCGAACAGCCGGATGTCATTTTGCTGGATATAGACCTGAACGGTGTAAACAGTCTCGATTCAATGCCGCTCTTGCGCAACGCAACCGGCGCCATGGTGCTGATCCTGACCGGAATGCGAGACGCAGAAACCCACGAACGTGCGGTACTGGCCGGCGCCCGAGGCGTTGTGCAAAAAGAGGTCTCAGCCGAAATGATACTTAAAGCGATAAGGAAGGTTCACGAGGGTGAGATATGGCTCGATCGACTGACCACAGGCAGGATTTTTAGTAAGCTGTTGGACCACTCTACCAATCAGGTATCCCCGGAAGCGGCTAAGATCGCGAGTGTGACTTCGCGAGAGCGTGAGATCATCAATGTCATGGTTAATCAAGGGCATTCGACAAACAAGCAGATCGCAGCTCATATGAACATAAGCGAACACACTCTGCGCAATCACCTCTCCTCAATCTATAGCAAACTTGAAGTCGAGAACCGGCTCGAGCTCGTTATGTATGCGGTGAAACACCACATAAGCGACGGAAACTCATTTTAGCCACAAAAAGGCACAAACAGCACAAAAGAAGGCAAATCAAGAAAGCTTTTTCTTTTATGCTTTTTGTGCCTCTTTCTGGCTAAGTAGTCTCTTTGTACTATTCCTCTCTGGGAAAGATGTACCTCAAAAAAGGGAGTCCCTGCTCATGCGCAAGAGTTATTGATCTTGCTATCTTGCGAATGTGAATCCTACCGCGTGGCGGTCCTGACTGCTGCCAAAGCGCATTCCACCCGAGTAGAGCAGCTTGAGACATCTCATGGAAACTCAAAAACTTGAACAGCTTAGTCGTGAGAGAGGCGCCGGTATCGTCGAACTGGTAATTGTTGTGGCGCTCGTAGCTGTCATTTCAGCGTTTGCGCTACTCCAGGTTAAATCCTCACGTGCCGCCTTGCGCGTACAGAATTCGGTGCGACAGCTTGCGTCCTATATGGAAAAATCGCGCATCGATGCTGTTCGCCGCCATGGCACGTCTACAGTCAGTTTTTCCGATACAAGGACGTATTCAGTAACCATGGACTTCAATAACAGTGGGAGTCCGACTACGCGAACGTTTACGTTTCAGGACAGTGTTAACTTAGCCAGCTCTGAGCTACCGAATGTAACCTTTAACTGGCGCGGTCGCACATTAACCGGCGGTTCTTCCTGTGTGACGACATTTGCAGTCAGCGACACAATGGACCACGGTCTAAGTGTTGACGTATCCGGGTCCGGTGACGTAACTGTAGAAAATCAGCAACCGACTCTGCCGAATGTCACTTACAACAACACGGTAAGCTCCTCGGACAGTATTAACAATCGCGAGGTAGTTACCGGCACAACAACGTCAGACAATACTCCGTGCATGGATCTCTCCGGCGGTGGCGTCGGCGCCGACTCGGGCCCACCCTCCTGCAACATCCACGTTAATTCATCAAGTATCAGTATCAGAAAGAATGGCGGCGGGACGGGCAGCATTCAGGTCAGCATGAATAATCCCAGTCTGGTAGTGGCTTCCTTCCCGTCTAACCTGACAGTTTCACCGGCATCGCAAACTGTTTCCAGCGGTCAAAACTTTTCAGTCGTGTCCAAAAACACATTGCGTGGCCCTTACAACGTAACCTTCACTTCACAGTGCGGCTCCTCGATAACGGTGAAAGTAAACGTAACCAATTGATACCGCGCAAAGGCACCTCATGGAAATACGAAATCACAAAGAGGATCGTGGCTTTACCTTAGTTGAAACCTGCATCGCGATGATGATCCTGATGGTCGTTATTTGCGGCATACTTCCCTTAGGTATTTACGCCCTCAAGTACAACTCCGCGGCTGCAATCCGCGCCGGGGCTGTCATGGCCGCACAGCGTAAGCTTGAACAACTGCGAGCCGGTTCTTTCAACTCCTGCATTTCTTCGTCGGAAGTCGTGACGGTTGGTCCGACAGACTCACCAACCTACACTATCGACGTAACCGTTACAGACGTCACCACCACGCTAAAGAACATTACGATCACCGTCACACCTCAAGGCAGGAGCACTAGCGGCGGTGTCTACGCAGGAAACGAGGGCTGGATGCGCGGACAAGTTGTCGTCTATACGAAGCGCACCACTTCGTCCACTGGGTCGAACCTTGGGTGAGCTTCTTCATTAAAAAGTAGCAGGTAATTTTATGGCAGAACCGAATGCACGACGTCCGGATCGCGGTTTTTCTCTGGTCGAATTGCTAATGGCAATGACGATCGCCCTTACGGTTCTCGGACTGACCACTGGTTTCCTGGCAAGCTCTTTTAATGTACGTGCGCGAGAAAACCAGAAGACAGATGCACTCGCCGACACACAACGCGCACTCAACATTATGACGCGCGAGATCGCCAACACTGGTTTCGGCCTGGCGAATAACGGCATTGTCGCTGCTGATTCGAATGATACTGCCATTCGCGTTAGAGCAAACCTGAATGCTTTCGATGGCCAGACCAGCAGCAACAGCATCAGCGATCGAAACGAAGATGTTAAGTATTCTCTTTACAGTGCGGACAGCGACAGCTACATCGTGCGCCTCGACATCGGCACCCAAAATCAAACCACAGTGCTTGCCAACCGAGTAGACGCGCTGAAGATCCGCTACTACCCGGCGAAAGTTGATTACACCTTAGACGGTAATTGCGACATCTCAACGGCTTCATCCGAAGTAACACTAAAGAGCGATGCCAGGTACATAGTGATTAGCGTTTGCGTTGAGCTAACAGCGCGCGGCGCACCCGGTTCACCCGGGTATCAGCCAGCATCACGCGTTCAGCTCGTCTCAGACGTTTATTTGCGGAACGCCGATATTGTTAATTATTAATTCTCAATTCTCATCAGGAGACCTCATGCCAACTTGCAATCAGACCGGCCGGAAGAGTGAACGCGGCGCGGCGCTAATTCTGGTCCTCTTCGCTTCTCTGCTAATCCTCGCCTGCGCCCTTATGTTGCTACTGACCACCACGATATCTACGACGAACGCCATTAGCTCGACTGACGAGGTGCAAGCATATTACGCGGCCGAAGCCGGTCTTCAGGAGGCGCTCAACGTATTGCGGGGTAATGTTGCGCCTCACCCTAACGACGGCACAAAACTGAACTTCAAGAATGCGATCAATGTCGGTACGTCGAACAATCCGAGCTCCGGCGTAGCCCAACTTTCTCGTTGGCTCGTTTACAACTACCCCACGGACACTCCAAATCGCGTCACCTTAAGCCCGGATTACTCACCGACCAGTGGCATCGCCTATGCGATCACAGGCATCAGCGATCCGGATAATTCGAGAGAAGTTATTTATTCCACCGCAGGCGCCTTTAACAACGATTCCATCAGCACGTCTGCGTCCACCGTATCTTTAGGTGGCGGCGTCTCGCTTACCTATACGCCTCAGAGTTCGACTAACATCACCACCAATGGCAATCCAACGCTCGGCACTATTGCCTTTTCAGGTGTAAAGACCAATACCTCCATCGACTTCACAACACAGACCACAACCTTTACGCTGCAAATTACTGAAACTGGTCCACTACCGATCGGGAGCAGTTCACCAATTTCCGTCTCGGTTAAGGGCACGTTCCTGGGATCCATCACTTCGACGAGCAGTATCGTCTCTCTTAATTTCCCGAATCAAACGATTGAGATGGCAGGCATGGGCACATTGTTCACGGTGCCGAGTCAAACTATTCAACTACCTGTGAGCGGTACCGTCACCACACTTCAAACAACTGTTGCCTCACCTGAGCCGGGTCGCTTGATCATTAAGGTTGTAGGTTACGGCCCACGTGGCGCTTCCAAGAATCTGCAAATGATGGTCAGTCGCTTCGGCATTGACTATGATCCCGTCGCCACGTTTGTGGTCCGAGGCGCGGGCAATGATTCCACCTCCGCGTCAACCGTATCGATCGGTAGCAGCGCCAATTATATTTACTCTGGTTTGGATAATGCCGGAGGACAGCCGCTGCCCGCGTTTATGGTCACAACCACTCCCGATTTCACCAACCTGTCAAGCTTAAAGAGCAATAACCCCACCGCATTGCTGGGCGACCCGGCTGGTCTCATTCCGAATTTGAAGCAGGCGACGCTACCGACCGACATAGGTGTCCTGCCTAAATGGCTTCAGACCACATCAGATCCTGTGTATGGCGCGCGCGCATTTGTTGAGCAACTTAGAAAAGCTTCTCAGCAGCAGTTTTCCGGATGTAGCAGCGACACAAGCTCAAGCTGCGATCGGTATTTCAATACTGCCGGTGGCGATGCTGCTCCGACCGATTTCGGAACCGGCACCACGGATGGACTTTTTACGTTCGTTGACGGCGATGTTTCTCTACCCAGTGCCGGTGGCAAAGGATTGTTAGTTGTTACTGGCACTCTCTCCCTGAATGGAAGTCAAACGTTCGATGGCCTGGTGCTCGTGCTTGGCGGTGGCGCCCTCGATCGCAGTGGTGGTGGTAATGGGTCGTCGCTCGGTGCGTTCGTAATAGCCAGGTTCGGTAGTTCCGGAGATTTCCTGGCCCCCACTTTCACGTCTTCCGGTAGCGGTACCTCCGTGCTTCAGTTGGATCGGAATAAAGTCAAGACGGCGTTACGACTGGGCGGGATTCCGGTGCTTTCTGTCAGTGAGTACTGATAAAGAAATTAGTTAAAGGATACGCATGCTGTGAATATCTTTAGCCGCCTGAAGCGACCAAACTCCCAATCGCTGATGCGAGCGCAAATGCATTTTGATAGAGGTGTGCGCCTGGCAGCCGAGGGCCACTATCCAAATGCGATCATGGAGTTGAAACTAGCGACGCGCGCGAATCCGGAGCACGCAGAGACTCGCGTGGAGTTAGGATTTGCGTACCACAAGATGGGCCAGCTTTCTAAAGCGATCAAAGCGTATTTGGTAGCGCTCGAAATACGCCCGAATTTTATAACTGCAGCCAAGAATCTTGGCGCCGCATACGATGAGCTCGGGCAGTTTGTTAATGCCTTAAAGGTATATACAAAGGCGATAATGTCGGCGCCTCAAGATGCGGAATTGCGCATTGATCTTGGGCTTGTTTATTTCAACATAGGAAGCTACGCGGAGGCCATCAAGGCTTTTAAGCAGGCACTCGATCTCGACTCTCACAACGCGCGGGCGCACTATTGCCTGGGTCTTGTCTATCTTGATCTCGGTGACATTCTGATGGCTTCGGAAGCACATGACGAGCTCAAGGACCAAGACGAGAAGCATCTGGCCTTCCAGTTATTGGATAAGATTCAACTTCAAATCCGGCAGGCATCATAAATCCGCATTCCCACCGCTAATCTCAACTCTCCACTAATAGTCCCTACATCAACGTCGCGGTAACCAACTCAAGCATCCGGCAGAAAGGTGCTAGCTTGTGATGGAGTTTCGTGCCCCTCAATTTGGCAATTATGTTCGATGTCACCCGTCATCAACCAGAGCTAGAATTCACCCTTACCAGCTCAATGGTGACCTCGAACCGACACGCAGTTGCCTAACGACTTCGTTTCCCAATTCCTGCTAAGCATCGCAGTCATCTGAGCATCGGCCGATCTCAGAAGATTCGGCCGGAAACTCTATAACCACTCCCACTGCCCCGGCGCGGTTATTCCGGACCGGACCATGGGTTACGCACCGGGAAATCCGGTAGAAAGAAGAAGGTTAAATGAAGCAGTTTACCCGACAATTTAGCACCAGGAGATTTGTGATTATATTGGCAGCGACACTCGCTCTCGCCGCATTGATTGGCGGCGGTGTGTTAGCTGCCGGGGCATACCCGAACAGCGTTACTTACTCAGGCCAGGGACTGATCGCGGATGGCTTTGGGGGTTATGACCTCAGAACCGAGATCTGCGGTGTCGTGAATGGAGCTGATGTTGATGGTCCATACCTGCTCTGGGTTCTGACGGCTACTGGCGCAAACAACGCTGACATTACTGGTCCATGGGGAACAGCCTCAATGACAAAATTCGGAAATGGTACGTTCAAATATATCAGTGGCTGGTATGACCCGAGTACGTTACCCGGCAATGTGAGCGCTACGTACGATGGACGAGCAAAGAATGCTCAACTTGTAATTAGCCATGGCTGCCGGCCATTCACAGGAGGAGCGTGGTGCTCACCCGGCTTCTGGCGAAACGCCAGGGATAGCGCATGGGCGCTGGTTGCAGTAGACCGGACTAATGCAATGTTCAATGGCAACGTCTCTACCTTCTACTACGGCGCTGATCTCGATCCTGACGCGCTGCTACAGACAGTGCTGGATAATCCGCCGACATACAGTGGTCCTCCCGTTCAGGGTACCGGCGTTGGTTGTGCGCTCAACGCCTTCAACGCCACTGGCGCATATCTGACGGACAAGATTCCCGGGTTCCAGTTCAATTGCGCCGTCATGCAAGCCGGGGGCAGCAACGCCTGTCCGATCGACAGCTTTGGTCACTTCAAACAATGAATCGTCGATCTGTAATCGACATAGGTAGGCCATCACTGGCTTTCCCTGTCACACCACCGTGCATACGGGTCCGTACACGGCGGTTCGGCGAGTTAGGCTTCTAGTTAACAACTAACGGCATCAATCCAAGCGATGCGAAGTAGGCATTGGGCAGTGCAATGGTGAGAGCGGGCGAGTTACTGAGTCGCCACGGGCCGTGAGCACTGCCCGCCGTTTGTGCGGCAAGGTCTTTACCCACTCCTCGTTTTCGTAGTTCAGCAAACCGCACCGTTCCTCGTTTCCACTGC
>Ga0126311_10000103_pt1 | contig 41419 bp, 26 predicted proteins | sample Plot61_FD_92539 | JGI IMG/M metagenome (GOLD analysis project Ga0126311, IMG submission 92539) | Serpentine soil microbial communities from UC McLaughlin Reserve, CA, USA - Plot61 | ecosystem: Environmental > Terrestrial > Soil > Grasslands | place: USA: UC McLaughlin Reserve, Lake County... | reverse complement strand
TTGCTCAGGAAGAACGGTATGGGCTTGTACATGAATTCGTTCTGCGTGCCCATGCCGTCGCGCGTCGAGACCAGAACTTTTTGGCCCCGCTTGTTAAAGCGTGTAAACGATTCACCGCAACCGAAGATCTTTTCGTCGTGCTGCAACTCAAACGTCGCGGCGATACGACGCGTCAGATCGCTCGAGCGTCTCACGAATGAAAACGGGATCGGCGTGATGAAAGTGGCTGGATCACCGATGTTTTGCGTGCGCGTCAACAGCCGGCCGCGCTCGTCGTAGATCTCGATGTGCCAGGGCTGCTTAATGATTCGCACCTTGCCGTGCGCGCTCGTGTAAGTGATTTCCCGATCGTTCTGTTCGACTCGCCATGAGTTGTCTTTCGGGACAGGTCCAGCGAGCATCAGCGACTGGCCATCACTCAGGGGCACGGCCCTCGTTGAAAAGCGCAGGCGCACTGTGCGCGGACTCACGAACGTAACCGCAAACGGCAGAGCGGGATCTTGATCGTACTCAGTGCCGGGAAACTCGGTGGCTTTCCCACGCATGAAGCCGACGTCGATCTTGTTGAACGAGAGTGTTGTGTTGCGCCAGTAACGATCCCATTGCAACGTGCCCTGCCCGGTTGACGTGTCGAACGCGGTGACGCGACTACCGATGAAGTAGACGTTCTCCATCTTTTGAAAATCCTGACTGACGTCTGCGGGATCGCCGAGCACCTGCGCGTGCGCAGCTATGGGAATGAAAAGGATTATCAGGAGAAAAATCCTCATGGGCAGCCTCTTTGTATTTTGATCTCAGCTATCGTTCGGTGAGTTCTATCATTTTTCCGGAAAGCGTGAAACGGCCGCGCAAGCCGCCGGCGCTGATCAGAAACTCACCCGGCTCGATCACGCGCTTGTCGTTGTTATCGATCAGCGACATCTGCCGCGGCGTGATCGTAAACGTCACGGTGCGTTTTTCTCGCGGGCGCAGCGAGATGCGCTCGAAGCCAACGAGCGTTCGAATCGGCACCGGCGCAGACGCAGCAACGTCGGTGAGATAGAGTTGGACCACCTCGTCGCCTTCCCGTTCGCCTGTGTTCGTTACGTCAACAGTAACTCTTGCCGGCTCGCCCGCTTTCACTGACTTAACACACAGGTTGCTGTACGGAAATTTCGTATAACTTAACCCGTATCCAAACGGATACAACGGCTCGCCCTTAAAGTACCGATACGTGCGGCCCTGCATGCTGTAATCAGTAAACGGCGGCAACTGGTCCACCGACTTGTAGAACGTCACGGGCAAACGTCCCGCAGGGTTGTAATCACCAAACAACACATCCGCAAGCGCCACTCCACCTTCACCACCCGGATACCACGCCTGCAAGATCGCGGGCGCGTGATCGTTGGCCCAGTTCACCGCGAGCGCGCTGCCGCTGAGCAACACAACCACGACCGGCTTGCCAGTCGCAACCACCGCTTTCAGCAACGCTTCCTGAGGTTGCGGCAACGAGAGGTCAGTCCGATCGCCGCCGCGAAATCCGGGGACCTCCACCTTCATTTCTTCGCCCTCGAGCCGAGCGGAAAGTCCCAGCACCAAAACGCTCGCGTCCGCATCTCTGGCAGCTTTAACAGCTTCTTCGATCATTGCCTGTGGCGACTCGCCGGCCAGTGTGGAACCAGCCGCGTATACGACTTTCGTGTTTGCGGAAACTGCATTCTTGATACCGGCAAGCGGCGTGATCAAGCGCGACGGGCGGCCGTTGTAATTGCCCCACAATACTTCCGGCACATCGGCGTTCGGTCCAATCACGGCAATGCTTTTTAGATCTTTTCGCAACGGCAACGTGCGGTTAGCATTTTTCAAAAGCACGATCGACTCACGCGCACTTTGCAGCGCGAGTTGACGATGCTCGGGTGTGTCGTTCTGTGAAAACGGAATGCGCGCGTATTGGACCATCTCGGGCGAGTCGAACATGCCGAGACGAAACCGCGCGGTCATCAGTCTCTTCAGCGAAGTATCGATCTCAGCTTCAGTAATCAATCCCTGCTTCACAGCCTGGGGCAACGACACATATTCTTTGCCACACGTCAGATCCGTTCCGGCGCGCACGGCGAGCGCTGACGCTTCCGCTTCGGTCTTAACAAACTTGTGCCCTTCCCAGATGTCTCTGATCGCACCGCAGTCAGAAACGACATATCCGTTGAAGCCCCACTCGCCGCGCAAAATGTCAGTCATCAACTTCTTATTCGCGCAACACGGTTCCTCATTCGTGCGGTTGTAAGCACACATCACCGAATACGCTTTGCCTTCGACGATCGTGGCGCGAAACGCAGGCAAATACGTCTCGCGCAGATCTCGTTCGTAGGCTTTCGCGTCGAAGCCGTGGCGCTCCGGTTCCGGACCACTGTGCACCGCGTAGTGCTTAGGCGTCGCGATCACTTTGAAGTAGCGCGGGTCATTACCTTGTAGTCCCTTGACGAACTCAACCCCAAGTCTTGCGGTCAGGTAAGGATCTTCGCCGTATGTTTCCTGTCCGCGACCCCAGCGCGGATCGCGAAAGATGTTGATGTTTGGACTCCAAAAGGTGAGTCCCTGGTAGCGAGCGTGTTGATTGTTACGAACAAACTCATGATGCTTCGCGCGCGCTTCAGTCGAGATGACGTCGGCGACTTGGTACATCAACTTCGTGTCCCAGGTCGCGGCAAGACCGATGGCCTGCGGGAAGACAGTGGCGTAACCGGCACGGGCGACGCCGTGCAGTGCTTCGTTCCACCAGTCGTATGCAGGGATCCCGAGGCCCTCGATCGACGGCGCAGCGTTCTGCATCTGCAAGACTTTCTCTTCGAGCGTCATGCGCGAGACGAGATCGTTGACGCGTGCTTCGATCGGGAGATTCGGGTTTTTATAAGGGGGTAAAGATTGCGCGTGGCTGAGCGGTAAAAACGCTAGTAGAACGACCAGCAAGCAAAGAATTGTTTCACGCAAAGGCACAAAGATATAAAACAAGGCACAAAGGAAATCTTCTTTGTGCCTTCGTTTACTTCTTTGTGCCTTTGTGTGAAACGTCTTCTCCACGCCTAGCGGACCCCAAAGAGGATATCAACCGTTAACTGGTCCAGACGCTCGTACGGCAGAGGCTTGCTCGCTAACTCAACGCGATCGAGTGACATCTCTTTCACCTGCTTCGCCCTGTCAGAACTGTATCGCCCGAGCGGCTCGATAGGTCCGCCGTTGCGTATCTCACCGAGCAGCGATTGAATCTCCTGATCCTCATCAAACTGCCGCGCCTTCTCCTTCAGAATCAGATAATTCCTCATACATCCCGCCGCAAACACCCACACGCCTTCCTCATCTTCACTGCGATAAGAATGCGCATCGAAATGCCGTGGTCCATCGTAAGCACTCTCCAGCAACCGCACGAGGAAGAAGAGGTTCTTCATCGACTCCGAACCAAACCGCAGATCCTGATCGAACCGCGGACCTTTTTGATCGTTGAGATCGATGTGAAAGAGTTTGCCCGCTTCAATTGCCTGGGCCACTACGTGATAGAAGTTCAATCCCGACATCTGCTCGTGACCAACTTCAGGATTAACACCCACCATCTCCGCGTGATCGAGCGTCGCGATAAAACCGAGCATCGCGCCCGTCGTCGGTAGATAAATATCGCCGCGCGGCTCGTTCGGTTTGGCTTCAAGCGCGAAGCGATAGTCGTAACCTTGATCCATTGAGTATTCGCAGAGGAAGTTGAGCGCTTCGCGATTCCACCTCAGCGCTTCGCGTGGATCTTTCGCCGCGTCAACTTCGGCGCCTTCGCGGCCACCCCAGAAGACGTAGATCTTCGCGCCGAGCTCCGCGCCCAGGTCCATCGACCGCATCGTTTTTTGCAACGCATACAAGCGCACGCGCGGATCGCTCGATGTGAATGCACCATCCTTGAAAACCGGATCGTAAAAGAGATTCGTAGTCGCCATCGGCACCTTCATGCCGTAGTCGTCGAGCGCCTGCTTAAACTCGCGCACGATGCGATCGCGTTCAGATGTGTTAGCGTCGATCGGAACCAAATCGTTGTCGTGCAGATTCACGCCGTAAGCACCGAGCTCGCTGAGACACTTGACGATCTTTACCGGGCTGATACTCGGTCGCGTTGCATCACCAAACGGATCGCGCCCGCGATTGCCGACGGTCCACAGACCAAACGTGAATTTGTGTTCCGGTTTCGGTTGATAATTATTGCTCTGATTAGTCATTGGTACCTCTTGTGCCTTTTTGTGGCTTTAAGTTGACGGCGATGACTGCAGCCAGCGCCGGCTTGGGTCTGCCGAGACGATCGAACAGCAACGGATAATTCGTGCGGCCCTTCATGGGCCAGTTGTTGAGCCATGAATCGCCGTCGGCAACGCCCCAGAAAGTTACACGCTCAATCGCGTCGCGATGTTTTAGATAGACTTGAAACAGTTCCGCATAAAGCTTCGCGAGAGCGAACTGCTGCGCGTCGGGCAAGCGATCCTCGTAAGGATTCAACTGCGGAGTTACGGTTACGTCAACTGCGTAATCTGCGCCCGGCTTCGTAGTTCGGGGAAGCACGTCGACGTCGAGCTCGGTAATATGAATTTTCATTCCGAGCTTTTCGAATGCGTTGATAGTCGCGTCTTCATCGGCGACTGAAGGCCAGTCCATCAGGTTATGGTTCTGCAAACCAATACCGGAGATCGGCACGCCCGCGGCTTTCAGTTTCTGTATCAGTGCAACACCGCCGGCACGCTTCGCAGGCAGTTCGAGATCGTAGTCGTTGTAGTAAAGCTCGGCATTCGGATCGGCTTCGTGAGCAAACTGAAAAGCCTTGGTCAGGTAATCGTCGCCGATGATCTTGAACCATGGCGACTGCCGCATCGTGCCGTCCTGATTAAGTGCTTCGTTGACCACGTCCCAGCCCTTGATTCGACCTTTGTAACGACCGACGACTGTGAAGATATGCTCGCGCAGTCGATTCAACAATGTCTCGCGATCCACGGGATTTCCCTTGTCGTCCTGAAAAACCCAACGAGGAGTTTGATTGTGCCAAACGAGAGTATGGCCCACGACAAACATGCCGTGCTTCTCACCAAACTCGACAAACCGATCGGGAGCCGCGAAGTCGTAGCGTCCCGGTTCGGGATGGACCAGCGCCCACTTCAAAACATTTTCCGGCGTGATCGAATTGAAATGTGTCCGCACGATCGCCGCGCCACTCCTATCTTCTTCGAAGATCTGCCGCCGGTTCAGTGCGGCGCCGATCATAAAGTCGTTTTTGAATACATCCTTCAGCGTTTGCTGGCGCTGTGCCGCAATCGATCCTGCGCACATAATCAGCACGCAGAGCGTGGCCAGACTATTTCGCAACGACTTCGAGTTTAATCGTTTCATACTTTACCGAACTCGTGCCGACCATGATGTCGAACCAACCCGGCTCGACAACGCTTTTCATATCGAGATTAAGAAACGAAAGCTTATCAGGCGTAATCACAAACTCAACCACCTTGCTTTCGCCCGGCGCCAGCGAGATTCGCTTGAAGTCTTTGAGTTCCATGATTGGCCGCGTAATCGAACTCACCAGATCGCGAATGTAAAGTTGTACAATCTCATCACCCGCACGCTTGCCGCTGTTCGTGACTGTAACGCTGACGTGCGTATTATCAGCAGGGCCGATCCGCGCGCGATCAATTTTCAGATTCGAGTAAGAAAACGTCGTGTAGCTGAGCCCAAATCCGAACGGAAATAGCGGCTCCTTGTTTGCGAAGAGATATCCTCTGCGCGCCGTGGGCTTGCGGTTGTAGTAGAGCGGCAGTTGGCCCACCGAACGCGGAAAACTGATGGTCAGTTTGCCCGCCGGATTGTAATCACCGAACAGAACATCAGCGACACCTACACCAGTCTCCTGTCCTAAATAAAAACCTTCAAGAATTGCCGGAACGTTCTCGGCGATGTAGTTGATCGACAGTGGACCACTGTTAATGAGCATCACAACTACCGGCTTTCCAGTCTCGAGCACCGCTTTCACGAGATCATTCTGGCGGCCGACCAAATCGAGACTATCGCGATCGCCGAGATGCGTGTCGGCCCAACCTTCCTTGTTCGTATCCTCGTTGCCGCCGAGCACGAGCAACGCCACATCAGCAGCTTTCGCGACTTGCACTGCTTCAGCAATCAACTTTTGATCGTCAGCCGCATCAGCGAGATGAGCACTGTCGGCAAACCAATCGCCACCTTCCTTAGTTATCTTGCACCCTTCCGCGTACGAAACTTTAACGCGGTCACGAACCTTGTCTTTAATTCCCTGAAGCACGCTGACACCGCGTCCGGGCACATCGCTGTAACCACCGAGATGCACGTGGGCCGCATTTGGTCCAATCACTGCGATCGACTTCAACGCACTCAAGTTCAACGGCAGCAAATTGTTTTCATTTTTCAGCAGCGTGATCGATCTGCGTGCGGCTTCAGCCGCGAGCGCCTGGTGCTCAGCCGAATTCGTAACTCGCGCTGCGCGTTCGATGTCAACGTAAGGATTTTCAAACAGGCCGAGCAGAAACTTCGCGCGCAGATTTCTCGCGACTGCCTGATTGATCGTCTCCTCCGACAATTTTCCTTCTTTCACAAGTTGTATGAGGAGGGGAAACGAATCGGGATCGGGAGTCTCAGCGTCAACACCAGCTTCGATTGCGATCTTCGCAGTTGCCGCCTTGTCTGCCGCGAGGTGATGCAGATCCATCATTTGCGGTATCGCGTAATAGTCTGAGACGACGTGCCCCTTGAATCCCCACTCGTCGCGCAGCACTTTTTGCAACAACCACTTATTTGCGTGAGACGGCACGCCGTCAATCTCGTTGTATGAAGGCATCACGCTCATGATGCCGGCTTCAGTTACCGCGGCCTTGAAGCTCGGTAAGAAATATTCGCGCAGCGCGCGTTCGGAAAAGTTAACGGGTGCGATGTTGGTGCCGCTTTCAGGCTGACCGTGCGCAGTGAAATGTTTTGCAGTCGCGATGACGTGGTTCTCGTCAACATTCGGTCCAGTTCCTTGCAACGCTTTAACTATCGCGACGGCCATGCGCGAAGTCAGATAAGGATCTTCGCCGTACGTTTCTTCAGTGCGGCCCCAACGCGCATCACGCGCCAGATCGAGATTTGGACCAAGCACCTGTTGACTGCCGCGCGCGCGTGTCTCGAGTGCGCCTGCGGTGAACACTTTGGTGATGAACTCCGGATCCCAGGTGGTGGCGAGTGCGATTGGTTGCGGAAAGCTGGTGCTGCCCTGAGCCATGTGACCGTGAAGGATCTCGTCGTGAAGAATCGCGGGAATGCCGAGCCGCGTGTTTTCAAGCAGCCACTTCTGAACGTCGTTGGCAAACTTCGCGCCCGCACGCGGATCCTTTCGCTCGCGTTGCCGCGCGATCTGGCCGATGCCGTACTTCATGACTGTCGCGGCTTTCTCAGGCGAGAAGTCGCCGCGGTCGGTTGCGAAGTCAGTCTGCGGATTGACTTGCGGTCGATTGCCCCACAGACAGGTCAACTGCGCGACTTTCTCTTCGAGCGTCATGCGCGACAACAGGTCAGCGACGCGTCGCTCGATCAGTAAACGCGGGTTCTTGTAATCCGGACGATTCTCCTGTGAATCCATGTGCGCCACGGGCAAACAGAATGCTGTGATAACAATAAGCCCAACGAGTCTCTTTTTAGTCAAGCAGGCCCTCCCTTGGAAGAGGTCAGTACCACCTGCGGTAGCGGGTGGGTCGATCAGCGTGCGGACCCACCCGCTACCGCAGGTGGTACTGACTTTATCCAAGCCAGTCCTCACAGTTTCCGCTAAACATGCGATTCACGTCGCGCGAGATCTCGTCAGCCGTAACGGCACGTCCGCTGAGCAACAGTTGCTGATAGGTGTCGCAGAGCGCGTCTGCGATTTCTTTGCGCGCGTGTTTCCATTTGTAAATCAATTGTTCGAGCACGCGCGCGTCCGAGTGTTGCGGGATGAAACTCGTACCCAACAACTCCAGGCGCTCGCGCGTGATCTCCGAAACGATCGACGGATTATTCAGAAACCACCAGCAACCGAACGGCATCAGGTTGTTGAACTTCCGCGCCGCTACACACAACTCATGCTGATTCTCTCGCGAAAGAAACGTAGCCAGGAACTTCACATCCGGATACTCACCACACATTCTTTCAACAGCCGTCACATCCGCCTTACCAACACCATCGCCGGCTTCGCGCAGGTTCGGGTTCACACGTCTGCGCACACCAACCATCAAGGTCAACGCAAGTCCATGCTCCCGCGCTACTGGCAGAACAACTTCGCGCAGCAATCGATCGCGTGCGTCTTCAGCCGGGAACTGAAAATTCGCCGGCAACGATACACCCATGTAGACAGGACGCATTCGCTCGATCCAACGATCGAGAAAACGTCGCTGCTCAACGACGCTTGCCGCCGTTCTGCTCCAGGTGTTCAGCAAACGGTCCAAACGCAACGACGATCTGAAACGATGATCCAACTCGACATCGCTGTTCCAGATCTGACCTTCCGTTTCATCCAGCGGATCGTTCGTCATCACCACACCGCTCACTCGCGCGATGTCGAATACCTGATCGATGTGTTCACTAAGATTTTGCGAGGCGAAAAACGCGCGCGCCTCTTTCAGATTCTCGGCTCGCGTGTCGAGACCAAGCACGTCGAGCACTGAAATAATTCCTCGCGCTGCTTCTGACGTGGGGATGTTCTCAACGAACAACGTCTTCCACACGAGATCCGCTTGATCCGTTTTCGGCATGCGCCAAAACTCGTCGTACGAAATTTTCGCCGAGCGAAATGTTTCCGCCGTCAGGTAGTGATAGGTCAGCAGTTCATCGATGCCATAAAGACTAAATTCATTGAACTCAGGCGGAAACAGATGTGTGTGAACATCAGTGACCGGTGTTGAGTTCACGATCAATTCAACTTGCGCACGCAGCTCGACGGTGCGTGTAAGCAGCTGACTTTCGGTTGACGTAACCATAAGTTTTAATACGGAATCTTCGGCACTCTCGCATCCATCGGATCGGCCCAGCGATCGTTCGGTATCACCGGCGTCCAACCGGGACGCAACGGATCCTGGTCGTAAGCATACGATCCAAGCCGTCGATACAACTCGCTATATTCTGCAACTTTATCGCGATCCAGCTTAACACCTAATCCGGGCGTCGATGGCACCGCGATCTGCCCGTCTTCGTACTTCAGCTTGCCGCCCGCGATGATGTCACCAGTCAAATGATGATAATGAGCGTCAGCGGCGAACGACAGGTTAGGGATCACTGCGCCGACGTGCAACATGGTCGCGAGTTGAATCCCGAGCTCGCCCGACGAGTGCACTGCGACACCGAGTTGAAACGTTTCACAAACTTCGGCCGCCTTTACACAAGCGCGAATGCCGCCCCAGAACGTCGTGTCGAGCAACACCACGTCGACCGCGGTATTTAAGACGTTCGCGGCGAGTTGTTCGAAGTTAACAACGACCGTGTTCGTCGCGAGCGGCATGCGAACCTTCTCACGCACGCGACGCATTCCGTTCATGCCAAACACAGGATCTTCAAGATAATCGTTTCTCAGATCTTCGATCTGTTGTCCAAACCAGATCGCGGTCTCAGTGGACCACACACCATTCGGATCGAAACGAAAACGATCGCCGGGCAGCGCTGCGGCAAGCGCACGATAACACTCGAGTTCGTATTCAGGCGGAAACACTCCGCCTTTCAACTTGTGTGAAGTGAATCCGTAACGTTCCTTCAGCGACTTTGCCGATTCAACCAGTTGTTCAATCGTCCTAACCTCGCCTTTTTCACTCTGCGAGTTGGGATAACAAAAGAACAGATACGAAGCAAACGGCACGCGCTCGCGCAAACGCCCGCCGAGAATCTCGGAAACGGGCACGCCCCACCTCTGTCCGAGAATGTCGAGACAGGCAAACTCAAGCGCCGCGAACATCTGTGTACGATTGTTGTAGAGCGAAGCCGTCGGATTACAGATCAGAAATCGCAGCTCTTCAAGCCGCGACGGATCGTGTCCAACGACATAAGATTTCAGCGCCTGAAACGCCGCCTCCGCCGACTCACCGCCACCGCCCATCTCACCTAGACCGATCAGTCCTTCATCCGTTTCGACTTCGACAATCGTGCGGACGAACCGTCCCCAATGACAGCCATTCGCGTGACGCAACGGCGCCTCAATCGGAACAGTCACAGTCGTGGCTCGTAGATCAGCGATCTTCACCAGTCCAGTGCCTTCGCCTTGTATTCAGCTAACGGTTTCGCTGCGTGTTCGACTCCACGCGGCAATGGTCGCTTCGCAAACGTCTGGAAGTAGAGCAAACACGCGTCACGCCACCAGATCGCATCGCGCTCCTGTATCTCCAGCTTCTTCGCGATCGCTGCGTGCCGCTCCGGATCGATCGCCCCGTCCAACTTCGCCCACTCAGCGCGCGTCGATCGAACCCAATCGACACCGCGTTGATAGTGCAGCGCCATTTCATCCCATAACGTCCGGCCCGACTTCATCTCGTGATCCCACGACACGTGATGAAACCAGAGCAGAAACTTTTCCGGGCAACGATCGATATCGGCGAACTGTTGCCGTAATGGTAGATGATACTGGCTCACGGTGTTGCTGCCACTCTTCGTGCGATCAAAGCCGATGCCGAACTCGTCCGCTTTGTGATAGTAGACCGGGTTCCAGTCCGCGCGTTTTTCCGTGTCCCACCAGGGCGCTGGTCCATAATGATGTCCGCCCCAGAACAAGTGATGAAGACCGAGTGGCGTCATGTAATTCACCACCGCCTCATGCGAGCCGAGCATCAGTCGCACGATCGTCGCGACGGCCCTCGCGTCGTGCGTCAGCGTCATCTTCGTCCATTCGGTCGCGATCTGTTCTGCGGAGAGATGCGGATTCCACGCGAGCCGGCCGAACGCGTACCAGTTTGCTTGTGATAGATCGTGCCCAGTCCAGTTTCGCGCGCTGCCTGTGTTTGCGACTCCGGCGATAGCAGTCAGACGCTGGCGATACAACGTGCCATCGACAACTTTGGCGACCGTCGAGCCTGCGCCGCGAGCGAACGTGTCGGAGTCGAGAAACTCACGCCACATCGTTGCGAGAAAAACAAAATGGTTCGAGAAGCCGAGATACTCCTGCGTGATCTGAACCTCTGGCATTACCTGCGTCCGCGGCATCGATCCGAACAGCGGATGAAACGGCTCGCGCGGCTGGAAGTCTATTGGGCCATTCTTTACCTGCAGCAACACGTTCGGCGCAAACTTGCCGTCGAACGGCTGCAAGTTTTCATAAGCCGCGCCGGCACGGTCGTAACCGGGCTTTTGGTCGTAAACAAACGCGCGCCACATAACGATGCCATGATGCGGCGCGACTGCGGCCGCAAGCATATTCGCGCCATCGGCGTGAGTGCGATTGTAAGTTCTTGGACCAGGCTGGCCTTCGCTGTTTGCCTTGACGAGAAACCCACCGAAGTTGGGAATCAATTTGTAGATCTCGTCGGCCTTCTGTTTCCACCACGCGCTCACGGATGGATCCAGCGGATCGGCAGTCGTCAAGTGGTCCAACTCCATCGGCGCCGAGAACCGCGCCGAGAGATAGACGCGAATTCCGTAGGGACGAAAAACGTCCGCAATAGCTGCGACCTTCCTGAGATATTTCGCAGTCAGGAGCTCAGAATTTGCGTTGACATTATTCAGGACTGAGCCGTTGATGCCGATCGAGGCGTTGGCCCTGGCGTAGTCGCGCAGGCGAGGATCGATCCGGTCCGGCAAGTCGTCCCAGTTCCACAAGGATTTTCCGGCATACCCTCGTTCAACGATGCGATCGAGATTGTCCCAGTGATTAAGTAGGCGAAGTTTCAAGCGTGGGCTTTGATCGATCTGCAAGCGATCGATCGGCTGTTCAGTTTGGAGCAAGCGCAGGAAGTGAAAGGTCCCGTAGAGCGCGCCGATGTCGCTTGTTGACGCAATTACTATTACACCGTCTCTGATCGTGCGAATGCGAAATCCTTCTGGTCCAAGTCTCTTCAACTCCGGTTCCCATTGCAGTTTGCGAACGAGGGTTGAAGTTTGCGGAAGACCAACGACGACAGAAGCGTCGTCACGATTGTCAACTTTGACGTGACTAAGTTCGCCGCGAATCAGATCAAAAGTGGCAGAGTTACCCTGCACTGTAATTGACTTAACATGCGATCGCGATGAAAGCTGGTCATAGCGCAACCACAGACGATAACCATCATCCGCCTTCACCTTCGCCGCAAAGAGGCACAAAAGGCACAAGATAAAAAACCGGATTTTCTGTGCTTTTTGTGCCTTTTTGTGGCTCACAACAGACCTTGTTTGCGAAGAAACGCCCGAATCGCCGTGTAGCCCTGCAGCATTTCTTCACGATTAAAACCGCCGTGCTTGCGGCCGCGTATCGTCACCAACTCATTCGGCACCTTCGCCTTATCCAGCAACGCATGCAGACGAACCGAGCCGCTGTACGGCGCAACGTCGTCGTTCTCGCCATGTATGGTAATTATCGGCGGTAAACCCGGACGCACGTTGTTGACGGGCGAAAGCTGTTTCGCAAGCTGCTCGGCGTTGCTCATGCTTCCAAACCACTCGCGCGCGTAGTTCTTCGCGTTTGGACCATCGAGCAACTCCGCAACGTCACTGATCCCAAACCAGTTGATAATCGCCGCGACTTTCGGTTCCGGAACAGTTGCCGTATTCCAACGATCGCCTCCTTCGACGACACACTGGCGATCGAAGACGTTGCCGGCCGGCAACATGCCCGTGATTAACGACAAGTGCCCGCCCGCTGATGTTCCCGTCAACACAAAGCGTGCCGGATCGAGTGAGTAATCACGCGCGTGATACGTGAGCCAGCGTAGCGCGCAACGAGCGTCTTCAACCGCCGCGGGCGCCCGCGCCTGATGTCCGTTGCGATACTCGACGTTGACCGCAGACCAACCCATCTCGAGGTACGGCAGCAGATAGAGCACGTTGCGTTCTTTCTGTCCGTCGACCCAACCGCCGCCATGAAAGAGTATCAGCGTCGTGTTCGGACGCGTTCTGTTTTTGGGAAGATAAAGATCGAGTTTCAGTTCGATACTACTTGCCTTCGCGTAAGTGACATTCGGGAAAATGTCGTACTCGCCGGCAACATAATCGATCCAGCGATCGGGAGTAGTTTGGCCGTATGCAGGTCCGCAGACTACACAGATTAAAAAAAGAATCCGCGTAATCTGTGGATAGATTTTTTTTGCAGTCATGAACTCAGAAACTAAGTCGCATTCCGAAACGCCACTGGCGCGACTGGTTCGGCCCGTTCGTCGCCGTGATAAATCCGAAGCTCGCATTATTAATATCAGCCTGCGGATTCGCAAAGTTTGCGTGGTTCGTCGCGTTGAGCGCCTCCGCCCGAAACTGCAACTTCACATTCTCCGAGAACGCGAACGTGCGGTAGATGCTCAAGTCAGTCTCAAAGAAACCGGGACCACGCAGATTATTCCGCCCCGCGGATCCAAAGCGCGTGCCGGTCTCGGGCGCCCACGCGCAATTCGCGGTGCAGTTTACTCCAAGCACCGTGTTGTCGAACCATGGTCCAGCACTTGGACCACGCTGCGCCGCAGTGCCGATGCCGCCGAAAGTGTTGATTGCCGGATTGAGTTGATTCGGCACTTGCTGGCTCCCGCCCGCGAGCAGATTCGGCGCAGCCCCTTGAATTACATAGAACGGCAGTCCGCTCATCACACTCACTACACCGCTCACCTGGAAACCACCGAAGACCGCACTGGCCCAACCTTCACGCGCGAGACGTTGCCCTTTTCCGAAAGGTAGATCATAAACACCGTACATCTGTAAGTTATGCGTTCGATCGTAACCGGCTGGTCCACGGTTCCGCTCCTTCTCCGGCAAGTACTGAATCCTTGGGCCACCATCATTATCAGCATAATTGATCGTCCTGGACCACGTGTAGGAAGTTCCGAACACCGAGCTGGCCCAGCGTCGCGTGAACAGCATCTGTAGTCCGTCATAAGTAGTAGTCCCGTAGGGCTCGATCGAGTTGATGTCCGCGACAAGCCCAAACTTGATCGCGAGAGGTCGACCGGCATTTCCGGTCCCCGGCGGGCCTGCATTGATGTTGATGAAACCCATTTGATCGATTGCGCGCGTGCCAACATAACCGACCGAACCCACAAACCGCCACGGTAGTTCGCGTTCGATAAAGAAGTTGAAAGAGTGTATCTCCTTGCGTTTCGGCTCCTTCGGAAACGTCGTTGTGCCGGTGTTTGCCGGGAGCGACAGAACGCCCTGTGACAGATCGGGCGTAGTGCTTGTGTTAATTAATCCCTGACGCAGCGTGGTCACGGGAATGAACGCGTTGGTCGTGCCGTTGAAAGTGATCGAAGGCATGGACCAGATGTTTGCGATCGGGAAAGCATTCCTGACATCCTGGAACGGTCTCGGGTCGGCAGACTGGCCGTAACCGCCGCGAAGCACGGTCTTGTCGTTCCAACGAAATGCGATTCCGACGCGCGGCAGAAACTGACCCGTTCCCGATTCGGCGCCGCTGTTGAATGGCACTCCAGTCAGCCCACCCGTGAAGACCTTGCCGGTGTCAGGATCGAAAAGATTGATGCCGGTGTGGTCCTTCCTCGGAATACCAAAAAATTCCCACCGCAGGCCATAGGTCAAGGTCACGCGGCGACCAATCTGCCAGTGATCGCGCGCGTAAATTGCATACTGCTTCCACCAAACCGAGTTGGGGTTACGAAGCTGGTCCACCTTACCCGCTTGCGTTGGCAAGCCAAGCAGGAAGTCGGCCCAACTATGGAAGAGCTGACTTTCTGCGATGCTTCCGGCGTTACCTTGCAGGCGCGTAGCGTTGCCGCTAAAGCCAAACGTGCCGCGCACTGTCTGAAAGTTCCCGCCCTGCGGTTGAAAGTGATTGAGCTGCGGATTGAGATAGTCGACGCCGAACCTGAACGAGTGAGTGCCCTTGAGCCACGAAAGATTCGCCGCGCCGACATACTGGTTATCGCGGAACAAAAACGGATTGCCGGTGTTGTCGTTGCCAATGTTGGTCCAACCACCGTTGATCTGAAACGCGGGCACACCGCCTTGCAGGTGATCCGGACCATTGGTGCCGGGGATCTGCAAAACGTCGAGTCCGAAGTTTGTGTTGATATCGAAACCTTCCGCACCGAGTCGCTGCCGTGTATAGCCGACGTTTGCGTCCAGAACAACCGTGGGAGTGAACGTGTACGTCGCGCCGAGTCCGAACACATTGATCAATCCCGGAGCTGTGCCGAGTTGCCCGCCATTCAAAGCCGGACCGCTGATTTCGCCAAAGATCGGCGGATCGACGATCAGCGTAGGCGAACGGCTGTAACGACCAAACAAGGTGAGCTTACCACCGTCGTAATTGATCTTGATGTCCATGTTCGTGCGGTTGAACTCGCCGGTGCCGGCAGTCGCAAAGTTGTTGGTGAAGCCGGGCTGGTTCGGCAGCGGCAAACGTTTCAGGATCTCGATTGCAGCGACGTCGATCCTGTTTGCCGGAATCGCGTTATTCGGGAACGCTGTGCGCAGCGCCGGGTTTGCGTTTGAAGCCGGGTCAAACACTGTGATGCCCGTGCCGGTGAAGTTCACGTTGCCATTGGCGTCAGGCCGCAGGCTCGCGGGCGCAACACTCGCCGTTGTGCCCGCTGCATTTCGCTGTGTCGTGCGTTCGAGATCGGTGAAGAAGAAAAGTTTGTTCTTGCCGAACCATGCGGATGGACCACCCTCGCCGAACTTCGGAAGGACGATTGGACCACTGAAGGCATAACCGAACTGCGCCAGTATATCTTTCGGAATCTTTGCCTGGTTGGTGGGTTGAAAGAACCGGCGCGATCGGAAGCGGCTGTTCGTGTCATAACCCCAGCCCGTGCCGTGGAAGTCGTTACCACCACTCTTGAGACTGACGTTGATCGCGGCGCCGCCCGCGAGTCCCTGTTCCGCGTCGAACGCGTTCGTGACGACGTTGACCTCCTGAATCGCTTCCGCCGGGGGCACGTAAACGGTGTTCGTCGGCAGCCACGGGTAAATGACGCTCGCGCCATCGATACGCGTGTTGTTTTGCAAACGCGAGACGCCGTTGACGTTGTACGAGATGGACCGCTGCGGATTGCCGGCGGCCGAGTTTTCCTCTCCACTACCGTTGCCGGCGAATCCCTGGCTTCTCGAGGTGCCCGGAATGAGTTGCAAGATGCTCTGGTAATTTCGGCCAACACTACCGAACAGCGGCAGGTTATTGATCTCGCGCGTCGATTGCGTGACGTTCACATCAGCACGATCGGTTTGCATTGTTGCTTCCTGACCGGACGTGATAAGCACCGTCTCTTCCAATCCGCCGATCTCTAACTGAGCGTCGAAACGAAAAGTCTTGTTCGCCTCGATCCGCACGTCTTCCTTGACGGTCGTTTTGAATGACGTGCGGGAGATCGTCACCTTGTAAACGCCTGCTTGCAGATCGGAAAACGAGTAGGCGCCACGATCATCGGTCGTCGCAGTGGTTACGTCTCCAATAGCGACGTTGGTGAGGTCGACCTTCGCGCCTGCCACGGCGGCCCCATTGGGATCCGTAACGTTGCCGACGAGAGAGCCATAGAGCACTTGCGCCCACGCGGCCGCGGGGACAAGCAGAACTGATAAAACCAGCAGCAGCAGGCAGCGAGCTTTTAACGCTGCGGACGACTCTTCGCGTAGACGTGCGTTTCGTTTAGTGCGCTTTGGAAAGGCTGTGAAGGTAAACATTGACTTTCTCCTCTCACCATTTAGTTCGGGGGCACAACAAAATGTGCAAATAAAAAGCGCTTACGCGATTGCGGGAGCGCCGAAGTGTTTCAGTAAGACCAGTGCGATCGTGCCACGCAAACGCGGTTGAGTGATTGGGTCACTCGGGACGATCTGCGTTTCTGCACGCGTGAAAGTGTGTTGCCTGACAGTTTCCTTGATGATCGGACCGACCTGATGCCAGGCACGAGTGACTTCGCCGACGATAACGATCATGTCCGGGGCGAGCCCCGCAACGAGGGGCGCGATTCCCCGTCCGAGGTAATTGGCCATCTGTCGCAAAGCATCGACTGCCTTGCTGTCGCCTTGTTCGGCGAGTCGCAGGAGATGATCGAAACTGATCGTTTTTTCAGCAGTGTTGGAACGGCGTCCACGGCTGGTTGAACTGGCCTGCGAGTAGTAACGAACGGCGGCTGAGTTGGACGCATACATTTCCCAGCAGCCGCGATTGCCGCAACTGCACTCGAGTCCGTCCTGGACGAGTGCGGCGTGTCCGAATTCACCGGCCGTACCGGTCGAACCGTGGACTAGCTGGTGATTCAGTATTAAGCCACAGCCGATGCCTTCCGACACGGTGACCACCACCAGATTGCGCAGCCCCTCAGCGCGACGACCGAAGCAGATCTCGGTAAGTGCACAGGAATTAGCGGCGTTTTCCAGTTCGACCGGCAGTTTCGTCGCTTTTTCCAAAGGGGTTTTTAGATCGAAATCTCGCCAGCCGAGGTTGGGAGCAAACACCAGTTTCTTGGTTTTGAGATCGACACGTCCGGGAAGACTCACGCCTATACCTTCGCAGGTCAGTTCCGGACGTGTGTCAATGAGTTTGCGCACGCGCGGAACTAACTCAGCGACAAACTGTTTCGGATCTGCCGGCGTTGGCAATGAATCCTGGGCGAGAAAGTTAGCGTCGAGATCGGCGAGCGCGAGCGTTGTGGTGACCGGGCGGATGTTAATGCCGATGATGCCGACACGTTCTTTGTTCAGGTGGAGGAACGTGGGCCGTCGACCGCGCGCAGTGTGTCCGTTTGCGCCTTCAGTGATCCACCTTTCTTTGATTAGTTGCTCGGCGATCACCGAGACGGTGCTGCGTTGCAGACCTGAGTGACGCGCGAGGTCGGCGCGTGAGATGGGCTGGTGCGTGCGGATCAGATTGAGAACGATACGCCGATTGATGTCGCGCGCAGTCTCGCTGGTAGCAACCTGAAAATTGGACAGATCGATTCGTCGCACAGCGGCTTTGCCGTTCTTTTACACTATTGTTCCGTTGATGGCGATTTAATTCGTGGCGCGAACTAATATCACGATGACGCGAAGGTAGTCAATAAGAAAATCGTTCTGAAAATCCGTGTTATCCGTGGCTACGGTTTGATGACTCGGTCGAGGAAGAGATAACGCGGGCGCGTTTGATCCGGCTCTGCGCGGGATTCGACGTTGAGATGCATCACTTGCACACTGTCACCACTCATCAGGGGCCACTGCGGCAAGCCGGGACCATTCGGATCAAACTTCTTGATGAAGTTCGCAAAATAATTCTGCATCAGCGTTGAGACTGTGTAATCCTCCGGCGTCCAGGCGTAGACGTCGTTCAACGCAAGATTACCGAGCGCGTATTCGATCTCGGCGGAGTGAGTGGCACCACGCGCCGGAGGATTTTTCCCCGCTCTCTCTGCCGGACGCGGACGCGCGTAGAGGTAACGATAAACAGGCGCACCGCTGGTGCTCACGTGCAAATCCATCCACTTCCACGTGCTGTAAGCGATGAAACGATCGCCGGCCAGATCCGTTGCGGCTTGCATAACCTCGTCTTGCGTCGTTGCCGGATAAAACTTCAACGCTTCATCAGCTCGCGGCCCATACAACTTTGCCAAAACCTTTGTGTAGTTTCCGAGTGTCGGTTCATCTTTACCAAACAAAGCCTGCCAGCCCACTTCCTCAGAATTCCAACCAGCCAGCAACGGTATGCGCGCCTGTTTGCCTGACGCGAAGATCGTCGCCGGTTCTGCCGGTAGGAAATAACCATCGATCGCGAGTGGAAATCTTCCGATACTGGCCCAACCACCTTTACTCGCCGGCTCGAGTATCTGCTCCGCAGGCATCGCGCGCAACGCAGCCAACGTCGGCGCACCGATATTCGCAGCGAATTTGCTTCCTTGCTCTTCAGCTTTTGCAAGCGGAACGGGCGGCAGCGTACCGGTGATGGCGCCACTTTCTCCAATTGCACCCGCGATCAGATCCTTTGAGAGTGGAGAACCCATGTGCGCGCTCACCGACATCGATCCCGCAGACTCACCGGCAATCGTGACGTGCCGTGGGTCGCCGCCAAAATTCGCGATGTTCTGCCGTACCCAACGCAACGCAGCGTTCTGGTCCAACAGCCCATAGTTTCCGGATGCTTTATGAGGCGATTCTTTAGTCAACTCAGGATGGGCGAGGAAACCAAACACGCCGAGCCGGTAATTAACCGACACCACCACGATTTTTTTCGCAGCCATACTCTCGCCATCGTAGCGAGGTTCTGAACTATCGCCGCTGACGAAGCCGCCGCCATAAAAACAGACCAGCACCGGCAGTCGTTCTCGATTCGATTTGGCCGGAGTCCAAACGTTCAGGTACAGACAATCCTCACTCACGCCGTTCGATCGAAACTGCATATCGTCGAAGATTCGCGCCTGCATACAGCGCGGGCCGAAGTCGAACGCCTGTCTCACGCCCTTCCAGTTCTCGACCGCCCGCGGCTCCCGCCAGCGCAATTCACCGGTCGGCGGTTGAGCGAACGGAATGCCTTTGAAGACGCGAACGCCCGAGGTCTGCGCGCCGCGCCCTTCGACAACACCGTTCGCGGTCTTAACCGTGTCCGACGCCATCGCTGCGACGAGGCTGTTGAGAAATATGAATATCAGTAAGAGAAGTTTCATACTTTCCGACTACAAGAAATCGCGTTAAGAACAGTGGGGTTATAGTTGGCCTGTGTGACCAGATACAGAACTCCTAAAGATCAGCCGAAACTCAAGCGGATTGCGATACTCACTATCTGGTATCTTTTTAGGCGAGCGGCTGTACACGTCATATGCAATATCAATGCGCTCGAGAGAATCATAGGTCTCAGTAAGGACTGTTCTAAAATATTTCTGGCACCGCTTCTTAGATATAAAAGGACATACACTGCTCTTACATTCAAGTGTGATACGCCATTGACCTGTCGAATCCGGCTCAACAAAGAAGGTACACCATCCCGGCTGTCCTTCACGAGTGTAAGTTGTCCTCTTGAAGTAGCCTTTGGTGTGGCTTTTCCATAAATCCCAGAGGAACTCTCTCGCTGGGGCCGACTGTTGGTTTGTCTTTTGCACATCAAAAAACTGGTCTGTCAGATCTAAAGCGACGCCTTGCTTGTACTCTTTTAAGTTGCGTTTCGGTGTCTGAGAACGAACGCTTGGCAAGAAAATCGATACGGAGATCACCAACGTAAGCAGTTTTCTGGTTGTGATAAGAATTCTCATCCTAGCTCCTCTGACATGAAAGTCCCTACTGATTGCCTGGCTTCCGCCCAATACAATCCTCCATAGCTTGTCCGGTGTCGGGATCGGTCGGGTTGTTTGTAATCGGATCGACCGTGCTCGGCTTACCGTAGACCTGACCGGGAGGCTTTCCATTCTTTCCTTTCGGATTGATGCGATAATCCAGCAGCACAGCAAGTTCATGACCATACGTTATTAATGCTTCTGCATTATTTGCGGCATTTGTACCGTAAAAATATGCAATGCCCTCCGAAATGTATATTCCCCCACCTTTGCCTTTCTTAGGCGGATCAATTGTTCCTACAACCCTTCCAATAGTTTCGGCCCCCGTACGTTTTTTGAGCGTTTGAGCACTCTCAGCGGTGTTCAATGCAGGTGCGTTCGCAAGCGTTTGTGCCGGTGGCGCATCCTTGCCGAACACATCTCCTAAACAGTCGTTGAACATCCTACCGTACTTACCGCTGTAAAAGTCTCTCTGTATATCGTCCGCGTTTGGACCTTGATTACCGGGATTTTGTGATGCAGGTCCTGCGCCTTCTAGTAATTCTGGTCCTTCTTCCGGAATGGAGTTACCGCCACTACCGAGAATGCCTCCGGGAAAGAGCGGAGCCGAGGTATTGATGATAACGCGATCCAACGGACCTAAGGGCGGTACTAGCGTCGGCGGGGGCGGCGGCGGACCCAGGTCATCCAAACCATCCAGACCTGAGGGATCCGCAAAGTTAATTGGATCGTTTTGAACGTACACGTAACGATTGAACGATTGTGGATTTGCACTGCTCATGCTGCCGCCATAGGGATCCGGGGTGGTCCAGCGGCCGGCGTAGCTGTCGTATTTGCGGAACCAGGTGTGATCCAGGCCGGTGGCTTCGTCGCGTTCGGTCATCGCGAAGCGTTGGCGCACTTTATTCGTGACCGAATACTTTTGCGTTGTTGTGCGCAATCCGATTCCGGCAAAGATCTCTTCACCAAATGGCAGGTAATCATGGCGCGAGATGATCGTGGCACTGTTGTCCATTAGGACGCGGGTCGAGCCTTGAAGGTCTGTCAGCACATATTTCAGATTCGCGCTCGTACTCGTGCCGGGACAAATGGCTGTTACGTTCTGAGCAAACTCCGGACAGACTGCAAAAGCCAGACGCACGTTGCTGCGCCCGTTAATTGGCGTCACGCTGACCCAGTTGTTGAGACCTGAAGTATCCGGTGCGCGTTGCAGGAAAGCTTCATACAAGTCAGTCACGAACTGCGTGTCCGTCGTGCTCATGTTCGTGTACTCGGTAGACGTGAAGAGCGTATTGCCGAGATCCTGTGCGACGCCGATCAAAACACGAACGCCACGCGCCTGCGCCTCGGTAAGTCTCGTGGTCCAGGTGGACAATTCATTCGAGGTTGGCTGACGGCCTAGCGCTCCCTGGTAAAAGTCCTTGATGAACTGGTCGATCGATTTGTAACACGTCGAAGCAGCTTCATAAACGGCCAGCACTTGCCCGCCGCGATAGATATTCTCACGTTCGAGCGAGCCACCTTTGTAATCCGCGACTAGCTGCCCGAACATGTCGTAGACCATCTGTCGCGTGACGTTGTTCCCGGACGTCTGCACACGTTGGCCCACACAGTCGTAGAGCGAGTCCTGAGTTCCAATCTCATCGGTGCCGGCCGCTGTGATTTGCCGGCCGTTCGCATCGTAGGTGTAGTTCATGCCATCGGCCTGAGGATCGATGCGAAACTTCCTGTCCTGAGTAATGTTGCCGGAGGCGTCGTACGTGATCGGCGTAGAACCGGTCGAGATGAAGCGGTTCGTAGTCGTTGAAATGTCACTTGAAACCACAGGAGTAAAACCTACGCCGGTGTTGCCAGTACCGGATTGGAAACGATTGCCATAACGATCGTAAGTAAACTCCTGTTTCCAACTCGGCGTGCTGCCGGTGCCTTGCTGATATTCCGAGGCAGTCGAGAGGCGACCGAGTTCGTCATACGAGAATCTTTGTTCCCACTCTTTTGTAGACGAACCGTTAATGACCCCGTCGATGCGACCGATCTGCCCGTTGTTTTTCGATTTATCTACACTCCCACTGCTCTGCGTAACCTGACCGTACAAATAATCATAGCGCTGCAACTCCGATCCGCTGCTGCTCTGCTTCAACTTGATCTGACTCACCTGCAACGCGTTGTTGTAAGCCACTGAATGCACGGCGCCGTTGCCCCACGTCTCTGAGAGCATTCCACCACCGGGCGCGTAACTAAAACTCGAAGCGAACGTGGTCGTGCCGTCACTGATTTGCGACAGTCGGCCAGCGTTGTCGTACGAGTGCGTGAGCACACGGCTGGTGGGATAAGTCTCCGTAGCCAATAACCCGGCGAGATTATATGTGTAAGCAAGCGAGTATGTGTTTGAACCAGTCACTTGTTTCTGCACGTTTACACGGCCCATGCTGTCGTAGCCAAAGTAAGTGCCGGTAGTCGAACTGCTGCTGCCGTAGGTCATCGCGATTAAGCGTCCGTTTGCGGAGCCGTGAGTGTAGCTTGGCGCACCGGTGGGAAGAGTTTGTGAGTCGTAGTAGTAACGTGCGTCGGGTGTCGAATCGGAATAATCGATCAACGTCACGCGATTCAGGTCATCGTAGTACAAGTCGGTTTGAATGCCGCGCGCATCGTATCCGTGAGTCAACAGTCCATGTGAGTTGTATTCAAACTTTCTGGACCAGGAACTGTTGCCGGTTAACGAATCGCTGAGGTTATAAGCTGAGTTGGTGGTCTGCTCCACTTGCCGCTCGCGGATCAGGCGCGACAGCGAATCGTATTTGAAATAGCGCTGCTGATCACCCTGCGTGATCTTCACCAGGTTGTCGAGCACATCATACATGTATGAGGTCGCTTGAGCAGGTGAACCAACCGCACCCAAACTTCCGGACGAATTCGGTTCATCAAGGCGAATCATGCGACCGAGCGCATCGACGATCTGCCTTCTCTGCTTTCCTGCCTGATCGGTAACTGTAGTCACTTCGCCTTCATAAGTTGTTTGCACCGAAGTGGTGGCGGAAGGGCTCGCGTCATCACCACGTGGCATTGTCACCTGCGTCACACGTCCGAGAACGTCAAACGTGCGCGTGGTCCAAATGCCTGACGGATTGATCGAACAACTGCCGTAGGTGCTGGTGCAGTAATAAGGATTGCTACTACGGTATGCGCGGCCCATCGAATCGTATTCAACGTCAGTGATCGACCAGCCGTCGCCGGAACTGTAGCTGTCGAAAGTCTGGGTCAACGCTCCGCGACCGTCAAAGTAACTCTTGCTGTCGACGTAACGACTCGAGTCGAGCTTTGTTGAAGAAACTACGCTGGAGTGATAACGCCCGGCGCTGTCTGCCGCAAGCGCATTGAAGTAGTCGTAAGAGACCTGACCGCCGTCAGTGAAATCGACATGGTCCAGTCGCAACGAATCAGTGTTATAGGAAAAGTAAGTGATCTGGCTATTTGGATCCGTAGTGCTCGCGACGAGACCGGTATTCATGTCATAGCTAATGCTGGTTGTTAGATGCACGCCACCGGGATTCCCCTTCGTGACTGAAACCGGATACGCGTAATCGTCATTCGCTGATGAATAGGTGAACGACTTCGACTGGCAGCAATCAACCTGCGCGGTCATCACATTGCCCGCGATGTCGTAGGTTGTTGCGTGCGTGATCGCTCCCGTCGTAGTCGTCGCATCGGGATACGTTGTGACGCTCGTGACATTGCCGCGGTAATCAGTGCTGGAATCATAAGGATTGTAGTAGTTGCACACCCACTGCCAGTTCAGGCACTGATATGGTGAGTACGGATCAGGATACCCCCACTCCGTACACGCCCAATCACAACTCTCCTGCGTGTCCTGAAACGGATCGAAAGCGACGTCGTGCATGATGATGTCGTCACGCGCAGTCAGGTTCGCATGACTCGAACCGTAATTGTCGTAAGCGAAATCAACGCGTGATGCCGGTGTGGACGAACCGCCGGGAAACACTTTTATCATTGAAGGCAGATGCAATAGCTGCCGGCTTAAATAGTTAGACGAAATAATGTAGGTGGTTTCGGTTCGGCGCAGTTCGGTCGAGGAAACGCTGCCGTCGCTGGTGAAATCCCGCTCACTCACGACTGAAACATTGTTGTAAGGCGTATGCGCATCATCGTAACTAAACACGGTGGCGGTCGTTTTTCCAGCCTCGTTAGTCACTCTTACACTCGCGAGACGCGGTGTGCCGTTGCCGGAATTCTGTTCCCACGTCATCAAGAATTTGCGATAGACCACTGATGAAGAATTCTGAACCCGCGTTTCCGTCACTAATCCATCATTCCACGCTCCGGAGTTCTTGATACTGTGCGTTTCCATGATGGTGCTGTTACCGGGTGAGGTGACGGTCGAGATTGTCTCGCTTGTTTGCTCAGAAACAGCGAACGTGTAATATGGCGCACTTCCGCCGCCGGTACGTCCAGCCCAGTCGTCTGTGCGGCGACTAAACGCCGGCACATCCGAGATGGCGTTCGCTGACGTGTAGTAATCGTAAGTCGTCGTTGCGGCGGTCGTGTTTGTGCCTTCAGTAACGCTGCCCGCGCTGCTGGTCGAAGTGGTGCTCGCGGTCATGCCGTGAAACTTCACTATCTGATGGATCATCCCATACGCGGAGTAGTCGAAGCGATAACCAATATCACCACTGCTGCCTTCACCGCTTGCCGGAAAGTAGACGTATCTGATCACGCGCGCTGTGGCCGGCTTATCGACGTTGATCCCGGACGCAAACAGCCCCAAAGGCAACGTGAGCGTTTCGTAATAGAAGCGCATCACTTGCAGATCTGACTGGCCCGTCAGTCCCGGCATGGTGATCGTGACGAGTTCGTTATTCGAGTCGTAGTAGAAGCGCACGTAACGGCCAAGTGTGTCCTGGATGGTGGAGATCCGTGGTCCAACTCCATTCACGTAACTGATCAAGATGTAATTGCCGTTGCGATCCGTGATGCTGGTGGGATAGCTGCGATAACCACTCCCTGCGGCGCCATAAGCGACGCGCGTGCCGTCCGGATAAGACAACGTCCCTGCACCGCTGCCGCCGTTGAAGTGAATGAACGTGCCGTCAGTGGTGTCGTAGTTGTAAAGGCTCGAATAGACCAGCGCGTGACGCGTTCCATTGCTGTCAGTCAGCGTGAACCCGGCAGTGCCCTGATCTTCAATTTGTCCAAAACCCAAACGAAAACCCTGCGCGGGATAACCGGAGTCAACGTCGTAGGTCATCCAGGTCGAACTATCCGACGGATTCGTAGACTTGTTCCAAACGAGACTGTTGTAGATTAGCGCCAGCGATGCATCGATCCCGCGCCCTGGCAGAGCGACTACCGGCAGTCCAAAAGCAAAGTTCCTGTTTCCGCTCTCTGTAACCGCAATCGTAGAAGCCGCGCTGAGCGCGCCAGGCTTCTTCTTTCCCGGTGGTGTGCCGATCAAATTATTGGGCTGGTACAGCGAACTGGTCTCGTTATCGGGCAACGGATCGTCGTTTGGATCGCGGATAAAAGGCATCACCGTGTGTGCTCGCCTTTGTCTCCGATTTTTAGCAAGCGCTTGTTGTTGTGGGCTTCGTTTTTGAATCAATTCTCTTCTTACCGCCGAAAGGTTCTTTTGTCCCTTCGACGACGCGGACGTGAACAACCGCCTGCTTGCTGCCCGCAGTTGCCGTTAACGTGGCGACTCCTGGCTTACCAGCGACAACTTCACCGTTATTCCTGACGAAGACCACATCCTTTGTGCTTGACTCCCAATGTGCAGCCAAACCCTGGATAGCGTTGCCTTCAGCGTCAACAGGAATCGCTGATAGTTGCATGCGTTGTCTCGACTTCAGCTCTATCTCGGGCGCGACGTTCAATTCTAGCCTCGCTACTCGCGCCTCTCGCTCCGCTCTAGTCGGCGCCGGCGGTGGCCGCACGCCTTTCCGCTCGCGATTACCTCCGTCGCTCGGCATTCTAAAAACAGATAGAAGCCACGCGCGGATCTGGTTTCCTCCGTCACGAACAGTGCTGTCAGCAGTGCGGATCAACGCTGCCGCCGACGGGATCGGAACCAGCAACACACTAACAAAGAAGATCGTCGTGATGGCGATAAGGATACGGCGGAGAGAACGAGCTGGAGGACGTGTGAAGGTCGACATTGGCAAACTCCTGAGGCGAGGTCTTTTGGTAACGCAAGTTTTGAGTAACGGTCGAATACTATACCCGGATTGGACCAAGCGCAAATAATAAACGGCGGGGGCAAACCCCTCTTCCTGACTTGTTCTATCGTTCGGTGCTTGCGAGAAAAGCGTGAGTGTGATTGGATGCGCAGCAATCAAGTCGAAAATGGAGGGTACTCATGCGCCGCATTCTGGAGCTGTTGATCATCGCTGCGGTGATCGTCGCGTCATTCGTTTCGCAACCGCAAAAAGCCGCTACTGAGTCATTCACTCTCGAACAGCTCAAAAGTTATCCGTTTCCGAACGAGTTGACTGCCTCGGCTACGGGCGCGCGGATCGCGTGGGCATTCAACGAACGAGGTTCACGCAACGTTTGGGTCGCCGAAGGACCAGACTTCAAAGCACGACGACTGACAAACTACAACGTGGACGACGGCCAGGAACTGACGAGTCTCTCCGTCTCGGCTGACGGCAAGTACGTCGTCTACGTTCGCGGCGGTGATCACGGTTCGAATTTCGACAGTTCGGTCGGCGTCAATCCCACGATGGCGACGACTCAGATGAAGGTTCAGATCTGGAGCGCTGCGTTTGCCGGCGGTGAACCGAAGCTGTTAGGTGAAGGTGACGAACCCCTCATCTCGCCGAAGAGCGACCGCGTGGTGTTCGTCAAAGAACGTGGCATCTGGTCAGTACCGATCGACGGCTCCTCTCCAGCCAAACGATATTTCTATGCGCGCGGTGACTGCGGCGCGCCCGAGTGGTCGCCTGACGGCTCGCGGCTGGCCTTTGTTTCCGGTCGCGGTGATCACTCGTTCATCGGCGTTTACACAAACGACTCCACACCGATTATCTATCTCGCGCCGTCGACTTCGCGCGATTCAAGTCCACGCTGGTCGCCTGACGGAAAGCGAATCGCATTCGTGCGGCGCCCCGGAAACGGGGGTGCGCCGGAACCGATCCTCGAGCGACGCGCGCAGGCATGGTCCATCTGGACCGCCGATGCGACTCCCGGCGAAGGACAGCAACTCTGGAAGAGCCCGTTTACTTTGCGCGGCTCGCCGCCGACCACTCACGGTGAGACAAACCTGCACTGGGCCGCAGCCGGCCGCATCGTCTTTCTGTCTTATCTCGATGGCTGGCCGCACCTCTATTCGATTGCCGAAAACGGCGGCGAGCCTTTGCTCTTAACACCGGGTAACTACATGGCGGAGTACATCTCGATCAGCAACGATCGACGTTACCTCGTCTTCGCCGGCAATGCGGGAACTGACGCTGACGATATCGATCGACGACACATCGTGAAGGTACCTGTCGATCGTGCTGAGCCTGTCGTCATGACTTCGGGCAAAGGACTTGAGTGGACACCTTTCGTCACCGGCGATGGCAAGTACATCGCTTACATTGCTGCGACTGCGCAACGGCCGCCGTTACCGGCGGTGATGCCCGCGAGTGGCGGCAAGTCGACGACGCTCGCAGAAGATCGCATTCCTGCGAATTTCCCCACCGCGCAACTCGTCACGCCGAAGAAAGTTGTTTACAAAGCGCCCGACGGTATTGAAGTTCATGGACAGTTGTTCGAAACCACAGGTGGCGCGGCGAAGAAACCCGCGATCGTTTACGTTCATGGTGGTCCACCTCGGCAGATGCTGCTCGGCTGGCACTATTCGGATTACTACACAAACGCGTATGCGTTGAACCAGTACCTGGCGAGTAGGGGTTATGTGGTCCTGTCCGTTAACTATCGTCTGGGCATTGGGTATGGTCACAACTTTCATCGCCCTGACAAGGCGGGCGTGCAAGGTGCTTCCGAGTACCAGGACGTGAAAGCCGGCGCGGAGTATTTGCAGCGGTTGGCCCAGGTGGATGCGAAGCGCGTTGGCATTTACGGCGGATCTTACGGTGGTTTTCTGACTGCGCTGGCGTTGGCGCGCGACTCGAAGCTCTTCGCTGCCGGAGTGGATATTCACGGCGTACACAATTGGACCGCGGAACGAGCTGCGGGTTTGCTCGAGAATCGTTACGAGAAGATTCCGGATGTTCAGCAGGCGCTCGACATGGCGTGGGAGTCGTCGCCGGTGTCAGCGATCGCGAGTTGGAAGTCACCGGTGCTTTTGATTCACGGCGACGACGATCGCAACGTGCGTTTCAGTCAAACAACCGACCTTGTGCAGCGGTTGGAGAAGGCGGGCGTTTCGTATGAAGAGTTAGTGATCCCCGATGACACGCATCATTTCATGCGCCATACGAATCTCGTGAAAGTCGACACGGCAGTAGTTGCTTTCTTCGATCGTGTGTTCGGAATGAATCGCGGCAGTGAATAGTTGAGGCGCATTAGGGGTTAGCACGCTGCCACATCCCCTTGCCGGCTTCGCGCGCATTCCTTTCGACAATGCGATAAACGCACGCCGTATAATTAGAGACGCTGTAGGCGGCTGGTGATTTATATTGCACCGCACCAGCCTCGAGTAGTTCTCGGTTAACATCTTTCCCCGCTAATTGAAGGACACCAACCAACATATGGCTTTTGCTATTGGTTGGATTCACAATTACCTCTACGTTGCGGTCCAGGACCAGTTGCGACAATAAACTGGTCGCAGCACCTTTCGCGGACGAAGCCTCTATCGCGACCAGATTCACCATCCTCTCTTTGCCAGCATTGTCCCGCAACTTAACCAGATCGCCCGCAATGATTTCTACTACCGTTCCGTCAATTGGAGTCCAGCTCATACTTTCAACGGTTGGGTCGCCGCACTCGGGCTCGTATTCGAAGGAGGACTTCGGGGCGGGCTTCTGCGGACCCGTTTGCTGACCATTAACACAGAACAGCAACGCGAGAAGAATTCCGAATGCACAGAGAAAGCGTTGTTTCATGATCGACTCCAGTTAGCCAGCAGTGGGTGGATACTTCAGATCCTTCGCGAGATAAGATTTGAACGATCCACCAACTACCGTTGGTGGGATTCTCCGGTCCCGTTTGAGTTCGGTGTAGAAACGATCTGAATGAATCACCCACTGCCGTGGGCGGGATTTATACATTTCTCTCGAATGTTAGAAACCATTTGAATCGAACGACCCACTGCCGTGCGTGGGTTTATCACTTTTCTTTGATTTGGGGAAGTCTTTTAAGCAGATGTAAAGTTATAAAAATGTCAGCGACTGAGATCAAACACTACCCCTGCTCGTCTTGCGGCGCCGATCTCCTGTTCGAGCCGAAAGATGGTCTATTGACGTGTCCCTACTGCGGTCATAAGGAAGCGATTCCGGAAAGTGCCGAACAGGTTGAGGAGCAATCGTTTGAACAGCATCTGCGCATCCGTCCTGAACAGATGACGGCACTCGCGACGAATGCGCTCGAAGTGCAGTGCCAGAGCTGTGGCGCGAAGTCGATCTTCATGCCGCCCGAGGTTGCCGGACGATGTGAATTTTGTGGCGTGCAGATCGTGGCCCAACCGAAGTCAGCCGATCCGATACTGGCGCCCGGCGGCGTCCTGCCGTTTTGTATCACGCAGCAACAGGCGAGCTCCGGACTCAAACACTGGCTTTCGTCAAGATGGTTTGCGCCAGGTGGACTCAAGCGTTTTGCCCAACCCGAAGCGATTCACGGTGTGTATCTTCCTTTTTGGACCTACGACACAAACACCACCACTAATTACACCGGCCAGCGTGGTGAGCACTACTATGAAACCGAGATTTACTACGAACAAGATGCACAGGGAAACCAGGTGCAACGCACGCGACAAGTGCAGCTCACGCGCTGGTATCCCGCTTCGGGAACCGTTCTCAACGCATTCGATGATGTTTTGATTCCGGCGACACGATCGTTGACGACCGAACATCTCGTAGCTTTAGAGCCATGGGATCTGGTGGAGTTGAGAGGCTACGATCCGGCGTTTCTGTCAGGCTTTAAGGCACAGCGTTATCAGATCGATCTGGCTGAAGGGTTCGAACGTGCGAAGGCAGCCATTGCGCCGGCTATCGAGAGCGACGTAAGTCGTGACATCGGGGGTGACGTGCAAACGATCGAGAGTCTCGACACGCGCTATGCCGACGTTACGTTCAAGCACCTGTTGTTGCCGGTTTACGCCGGCGCTTACCAGTTCAACGGCAAGCTGTTTCAAATCGTGGTCAACGGCCGAACCGGCGAGATCCAAGGCGATCGTCCTTACAGTGTTTGGAAAATCGCGTTGTTGGTCGTGGCGGTGCTGATCTTCGTATTTCTGCTGGTTATTGTGTTTGGTGATCGGTAAGTCGGAACAAGGGATTAAGACGAGTGCAGCCTGTCCCCCAACAGGCTGCACTCGCTGCGGTTGTTGATCAACCGCGCTGAGACATTTACCGTGTTACCCGGAAGATGTCCCAGTCACCGCCCTCGAACCGAAATGATCGTGAGTCCGGTACAGTAGGCGCCCGCCACTCTTTCGGGCGCCCACCAGCACCGTTTCCGTTATCACTTCATAATGCGAAGACGGTCCCATACCATCCAAACGTCTATAGGGCTTTTAATCTTCATTAGCTCTCCCCGATGAGTTTTGGTGGCGCTGCTGCATGTGCAACGGGCGTGCCTGTGGCCCGTTTTGCCTCAATTCATCTGGTTTGTTCAATAGAGTGGCGAAGAAGCGTAAAAGCACATAGAGATCGCACGAGGTTGTCTTCTGTAGACTGTGTTTCAACGTGAGACAGGGCGGCTTTAGCGTGCTTCACGGTGAATCAGGGGTTGGACCATGCAGATGACAATCGATGACCTTGAGGAGTTCAGCGGGATGGAATGGCTTGGCGAGAGCGCCGACGGCGCCGAGTCGCTTCGCTTCGTCGAAAACCTGGGGGGTGCCGTGCGCGGTGATGAGAAGTATTGGGATCTGAGGTTGGAGATTGCGCAGATCTGAGATGACCTGAAAACCGGAGATGTCTGTCAGGTAGAGATCGACGACGCTGAAGCCGAAGGGTTTCGCGCGTGCCTGGTCAATGCCGTCAAGGCCTTTAGTAACAAGCACGACTTCATAGCCGTTCGACTCGAGCACCAGCCTGAGCGCGTCACCTACTGAGGGTTCGTCGTCTACGATGAGGATTCGGGTCTTTTCCATTGTGAACCACTTGAAATTTCTCGCGCAAAAGGCGCAAAGAATCTAAGGTTTCGCGACGATCGATGAGTCTCGTCGCTCCACTTTGATTCCCAGTTTCTTGAGTTTGCGGTAAAACGTCGGTCGCGGGAAACGGAGAATTTGAGCACTCTTTTTGACGTTACCGGCTGTTCGCTCGAGGGTTTGCATAATCGCTTCGCGTTCGATCTCTTCCATTGGTAACAATGGCGGAATCACGAACGCCGCGCTCGTCGCGCGCGTTTGAAACTCTTCGGGTAAACAATTCGGCATCAATTCCCTGCCTGAACAGAACAGCACGGCACGTTCAATCACACTTTCGAGTTGGCGAATATTGCCCGGCCAGTCATAACGCACCAGGCGCATGATCGTCTCCGGCGAAATGTCCTGAATCCGTTTGCCGTACTGCTCGTTGAACCGCTTCAAAAAACGTCCCGCGATTAACGGTACGTCATCGAGACGCTCACGCAAAGGTGGTACCTTAATTTTGATCGTGCTGATGCGGAAGTAGAGATCCTTGCGCAAGAGGTCTTCATCGAGAAGCGCGGTCGTGTTGCGATTAGTCGCAGAAACGAGCCGGAAGTTGACGTTGATCTCGCTTTCATCGCCGAGGCGTCGGAGCCTTCTTTCCTGTAACACACGCAATAGCTTCGTTTGCAGGTGCGTAGGCATCTCCGCGATCTCGTCCAAAAGCAGAGTGCCGTTGTTTGCAGCCTCGATAAGGCCGCGCTTGTCACGATCGGCGCCGGTAAAAGCGCCTTTCTTATAACCGAACAGTTCCGACTCGATGAGCTCGTGCGGAATGGCGGCGCAGTTGATCCTGATAAACGGACCCGCCGCACGCTGGCTCTGGGTGTGAAACGCCGAGGCGATCAATTCCTTACCCGTTCCGCTCTCACCTTCTATCAGTACTGACGCATCTGAAGGCGCAGCAGTGCGGATTGTCTCAAAGATCTGGCACATCTTCTGATCGCGGCCAATCATTCCAAACGTTTCACCATCACCCGCGAGCGTCCGTTTCAAAGATTCATTCTCGTGTCTCAGATCGCATAACTGGAGCGCGCGATCGACAAGCGCGAAGAGACGATCGGGCGTGTAAGGCTTCTCGAGATAGTAATACGCGCCGGCTTTGATGGCCTCGATAGTTACGTCTATCGAACCGTACGCCGTCATCAGAATCACTTCGATGTCAGGAGTGTTCGCCTTGATGTGTAACGTTAGATCGATGCCAGTGGCGTCTGATAAACGCAGGTCAGTGATCACGAGATCGACACGCGTCTGCTTGAGGAGGTTGGTTGATTCTGCAAAGCTGTTAGCAGTAAACACTTCGTACCCGGCATCGCCGAGGATCAAACTGAGCGATCCGGTAACACTTGGTTCATCGTCAACAACCAGGATTTTCTTTGCTTGTCGTGCAATCACTTTAGTTGTTCCTCCCGTTTGCAGGTAGTTCGATTTTGACTTGAGTTCCATTGCCGGGACGGCTTTCGACCACGATCTGTCCGCCGTGTTGTTGAATCACTTTTTGTGCGTAAGGCATGCCCAGGCCCAGACCGCGGCTCTTGGTAGTGTTGAACGGTTCGAAGATCTGTTTGATTTGTTCCGGTGTCATGCCTGCGCCAGTGTCTCGAATCGTCATCCAGAAATTTCCGTTGTCCTGACCGGTTGAAATAGTCAGGCGTCCGCCGGTAGACATTGCTTGAACTGCATTGAGCATGAGATTGAGAGTGGCCGCGCGAATTGAGGCTTCGTCGAGCATTCCAGTGACAGGCGCGTTGTTGAGATCCAAACGTGTTTCGATGTTGTGAGCCGAGACTTCCGTACTTAAAAGTTCCACTACACCCTTTGCTACTTCATTTAGATCCACTTGCTTCGGCGCCAGAGTCACGGGACGTGCGTAATTAAGAATCTGTTCGGTGGTAGCCGTGAGATGGTTGATTGTCTCGATGACCTTATCGATAAGTTGTGCATCAGCAGCCGGAAGCTTCCCGTCGAGCTTGCCTTTGAGGTGAACTGAATAAAGTAAAAGACCGGCGAGCGGATTTCTTACTTCGTGCGCGACCTGCGCCGCGACGCGCCCGAGTGTCGCGATTTTCTCACTGTGCGCGAGTTGTTCGTGAGCGGCGACTAATCGACGCTGTTTATGGTCCACGATCCCCAGCAAAATGCTGACGACAATCACATCCACCGTCATCGAGATAAAGAAGTGCTCGACTCTTTGTTCCAGCTTATAACGGTAATCCGCGTTTTCGGAGCCCGGATATTTACGCTCGACCCACGAGAAGTAAGGCGGCCTCAACAGTTTTTCCCAGGTAACAATTACAGTCGCAGTTAACACCACGGTCAAGAGGGTAAATAGAATTATCAGGCGTGAGTTGAATGCTCTTCTGACAGAGATCATGCCGGAGCGCGGAAAATCCCGTAACACTTTGGCAAAGACACTCATAGGCAGTTCCCGGTAAAAAGGCTGTCTCCCAATCAGCCTCCCTGAGAAGGGATTGCTATCTAGTTTTAAGTTTAGAAGTGGTAGCTAACTACAACACCCCAAAATACCTACTTGAAGTTGCTCCCAACAGTCGGTGTGCACAGTGTCTCAAAATGAGCATGTGTACCTTTGCTTGAGGAGTTGACCTCTCTGTTTAGCGAAGACGAGGGATCTGTCGCGCCTGGTGCGGATTTTTCCGCAAACGATGAGCCGGCGGAGAAGACACTTCCCAAGATTGCTGTTGCACAACTCTTGCAACGTGCTGAGCGACAGCGAGCTAACGATACTAATCGCGCACCGGGAATATACCATCAACGCAAGGAGAATCAAATGCGCCGCCTGCCCTTTGCCCTCATTCTCTTAACTTTTCTCTATGCAACGGCCGTCTTTTCGCAAACGCCGCCACCCGATTGCGCCTGTGAATCACAGTCTCTTCCTGAGACACTGGCGGTCGTAAACGACGTAAAAATCCCCAGTAGCGACATCAGGAAATCGACCAGCGACTCCGTTACCCAGCTTCAACAACGGGTTGTCGAGGCGCGCAAACGCGAGCTTGACCTGATGATCAACTCAAAGCTCCTTGCCCTCGAAGCCGAAAAACGTGGCATCACCACCGTGAAGCTGCTCGATCAGGAAGTGGTCACGAAAGTAAAAAAACCCGGGCCAACAGAAGCTCAGGCCTTTTACGATCAGAACAAGGCACGGATCAAAGGCGAGTTTAAAGACGTAGTTGACGACATAATCGCCTATTTACTCGAGCAAGCTCAGCAACAGGAGGCGAAAACGTTTGCCGACAGTTTGCGCGCGTCGAATGAAGTTAAGGTGCTCGTGCCTAACGCAACACCGCCCGCTGCTCCAGCCGATCGCGCACGCGTGTTCGCTACGATTAAGGGTGAGAAGATTACTTCGGGCGACGTTGAAGACGCGCTGCTGCCGTTGATCTTCGACGTGCAGCAACAGGTCTACAAGTTACGCAAGGATGAGCTCGAGCTCAGTATCAACGACACGTTGCTGGACCAGGAAGCACAGAAGCGACAGATCACGACCAACGCCTTGCTCGCTGCGGAAGTAAAACCAAATCCGGTTACGGACCAACAGGCGCAAACGTTCTACGATCAGAATAAAGAGCGCGTGAGCGGTGATTTTACGCAGACGAAAGACGCGATCCGGCAGTACCTCGAACAGATTGAAGTGCGGCAAGCCGAGCGTGCGTTTGTCGAGAAGTTGCGCGCGGCCGCTACGATTCAAACGTTCCTGGTGGCGCCGGAGTCACCGGCGCAACATTGAGATGTTATTGTAGGAGGCGGCACTACAATTACATCGAAGTGAAAGGACAACATGCCAACACGAAAAGCAGAAGCTGAATGGAAAGGTAATCTGGCGCAGGGAAGCGGAACATTAAAGGTAGGAAGCGGCGCGTTTGAAGGCCCCTACTCGTTCAAGTCTCGTTTTGAAGAAGGCGAAGCGGCTACGAATCCGGAAGAGCTTTTGGGTGCGGCTCACGCCGGCTGTTTGACGATGGCTTTAATTGCGCAACTTTCCCGCGCGGGTATCACGCCCACACGGATTCATACCGAAGCAAGAGTCAAACTGGAAAAGATAGGCGAAGCGTTTACGATCACCGAAATCGCACTCGAGACTGAAGCTGAAGTTCCGAATATCGACGACGCGACGTTTCAGCAGTACGCGCTCGGCGCAAAAGAAAACTGTCCTTTATCGAAAGCCCTCGCGAGCACGACGATTAATATGACCGCAAAGCTGCTTTAGTAACAAAGAGTAACAGCTACAAAGGCACATAAAGCACGTAACATTTGTGCCTTATGTGCCTTTTTGTGGCTAAGTTTAGATCGAGCCCATCCGGCCCTCTTGATAATCCTGAATAGCCTGATAAATCTCCGCCTTCGTATTCATCACAAATGGACCATACCGCGCTACCGGTTCGTGCAAGGGCACGCCACCGAGCAGCAACACATCGAGCGTCGTCTGCGCGTCAGCCGGATTCTCGATTCGCACTTCGTCGCCGTCCTGCGCGAATAGGACCATCTGCCCGTCACCGGCTTGCTCGCGATCTGCGCCAAACAAGCCCGCTCCGTCAATGACATAAGCGAAGATGTTGAACCCGTCAGGGACCGATTGCGTTGCAACACCACCTGGCGCGATGCTGTAGTGCAGGTAGATGATCGGAGTGCGCGTCTCAATGACTGCCTTTTCACCCATCGCTTCACCCGCAATCACATTCACCGTCACGAGTCCATCCGGCGATGTGGCCTTCGGAATTTTTGAACCCGGAATTTCCTGGTAACGCGGTTTCATCATCTTGTCGCGTTGCGGCAGGTTTACCCAGAGTTGAAATCCATGCATGCGACCACCCGCGCGCATGAACTCTTTTGAAGGCATTTCAGAATGGACCACACCGGCGCCGGCAGTCATCCACTGCACATCGCCCGGCGTCAAACGTCCGGCATGTCCGCTCGAATCTTTATGCTCCATCTCGCCGGACAGCATGTACGTCACCGTTTCGAATCCACGGTGCGGATGATCCGGCGCTCCTTTGGCTTGTCCTGGACCAACATCCATCGGACCCATCTCGTCAAGTAACAAGAAAGGATCAAAATCAGAGAACGACGCTGTCGGGAACGGGCGGCGAACCAGGAATCCCGCGCCTTCCAGCGTTTCAATACTCGTTACAACTCCCGCTATAGTTCTACTCACCATAATTACTCCTCTCTAAACTTTTCCGCCGCTTCATATCCGATCTTTTTCAACAGTCGAATCAGCGTCTCGCGCTCGGTTTTCGTCAACGAAGCAGACGCGAGTCCCTCCATATCGGCAGCATGATCGGCGTACACGCGCGTGATCAACTCCTTACCGGCTTTAGTCAAATGAACGATCTTGGCCCGGCGATCAGTGCCGGACGCACGTCGCTCGACCAACCCCTTCGACTCGAGGCGATCCACGGCGACTGTAATCGAGCCACTCGTCAGCAGCACTTTCTTTCCGAGCTCGTTGATTGGCAGCGGCCCCTTGTGAAGCAGCGCTTCGAGCACGGCAAAATCGCTGCCACACATCTCCAGCTCCGCGATACTGCGCTCTGCATACGCCTCAACGGCGTGCACCGCTTTCCACATCACCAAAAAGACGTGCACCCCGGTTCCATTCGTTAATGATTCAAGTTTGCGTGGGTTCATTTATCTTGATGTCAAGATACTTTAGAGCAAGGTAAATGTCAAGGCAAGTGACGGCACTGCAGTCTCCGAGCGCCAAAGGCGCTCTGTTTCTTACTTCTCAGGAGACGAGCAGAAGCGCTCAGTAGACTTGTTCGGAGGGAATCGTGGTGAGGAGCCCTGATTTCTGTAAGAGATAAAGACAAGCATCGCGATAGGCGCCGGCAGCCGGAGTCTGGCGGTCCACCACGTGATAACGACCTTCCCGATAACCCTCGAGTATCCATTGGGCGCCATCTTCAGCAAACAGGCTCTCGTTGGCCGGCAGTTGCCAGTAGCGTGCGACTTCAAGACGCAGCATGAACCCGTTCCACTCAGGAATTGTGAATGAACGACTGTGCTCCTCGAGAAACTCCCTCGGATCGTTCCGATCCATACGACGCAGTTCCTTCACGACCATAAACGGCCTCGAGCCCGTCTTAGAGATGTGAATCGCTATTGGATTATGAAACGACCGAAGCCAGAGAAAACGATAGGTTTCGTCTTCGTCTGTCAGCGACAAAAGCGGTGATTCTTTCAGGTCTCGGAGTCGCTTCGAGTACCAGTTGGGAAGAGCGATTGGCCAGAAGTACTCAGGGTGAGATACCGATTTTTTGACTTTTACCGAGCGCCCCGGAAAGCATGTGGATGGAATTGGACCATTCAGCTCCGATTCCTCCAGCTTTATCTCCTGCGGCAAACGGCTCAACCAGTAAACCACCGTGGCTGACACACCCAGACCAAAGGTTAGAATACCGATACCAATGCTGAGCAACATGCGCCTCAAGATTTGTATATCTTTGACGCCAACGACGCCGAAAAGTTCCCCGCCTGGACTACACAGCAGGACCAAGGTTGACGGAAACCGTTTCGAGGAGTAAAGAAGGAGCATTCTTCCGCCGGTTGTTACCATGAGAATCAACCCCAACGAACCACACTATCGCACCTGCAATATCTGCGAAGCGATCTGTGGTGTCGAGATTCGTGTTGAGCCATTTCAACGGCTGGACATACGCGGCGACAAGGACGACCCGTTCAGTCGCGGCTACATCTGTCCCAAAGCCGTTGCGTTACAGGATATTCATTACGACAAGGACCGTCTCAAACATCCAGTCCGACGCACCGCGCGAGGCTGGCAACGTATTGGTTGGGACGAAGCGTTCGCCGAGGTTGAGCAAAACCTCAAGCGTATTCGGGCGCAGCATGGTCGTAACGCACTCGCCACTTACCTCGGCAATCCGACCGTCCACAACTATGCCGCACTGCTCTTTGCGCCGGGGTTCATTCGCAGCCTGCGCACGCGCAACAGGTTCTCAGCAACGTCGGTGGACCAACTGGCCCATCACCTGGCGTCGTTCCTGATGTTTGGACATCAACTGCTGCTTCCCGTTCCGGACGTCGACCGCACTCAATTCTTCCTGATCCTCGGCGCGAATCCGGCAGTCTCAAACGGAAGCCTGATGACCGCGCCGGGGATGGCGCGCAGGTTGGAAGAGATTCGCAAGCGCGGCGGTAAGGTGATACTGATCGATCCGCGCCGCAATGAAACTGCGCGACTCGCGAGCGAACACTTATTCATTCGTCCCGGCACAGACGTTCTGTTACTACTGGCGTTACTCCACGTTGTGTTTGAGGAGAACCTGACACGTTTGGCGCCCTTTACTAAAGGCGTGGAGACAGTGGCCAATCTCGTGGTCCAGTTCTCGCCGGAAAAAGTTGCACCGATTACACGGATGAATGCGGATCAGATACGCAGGCTCGCGAGAGAATTTGCAGCCGCAGGGTCTGCAGTGTGCTACGGCAGAATCGGTCTCAGCACGCAGGAGTTCGGAGGCGTTTGCCAGTGGTTGATCAACGTGCTGAACATCGTGACCGGCAATCTCGATCGTCCGGGCGGTGCGATGTTTTCACTACCTGCGTTTGATCCACTCTCGGCGCCTGAGTCGGTCGCCCCACGCGGGAGTTTTGCGCGCTGGCACAGTCGTGTACGAAAGCTGCCGGAATTCGGGGGTGAGTTGCCCGTGGCTGCGCTTGCCGAAGAGATTTTGACCGAGGGTCCGGGACAGATTAAGGCGCTCGTCACACTCGCGGGAAATCCAGTGTTGTCGACGCCGAACGGTCGTGTGTTGGATCGCGCACTCGCGAGTCTCGAGTTTATGGTGTCGATCGATTTCTACATCAACGAAACGACGCGACACGCGCAGATCATCTTACCGCCGACTAACTCGCTCGAACGTGGCCACTACGATCTCGCGCTTCATCTGCTGGCGGTACGCAACACAACGAAGTACTCACAGCCTCTTTTCAAACCCGATGATGACACGCGTCATGATTGGGAGATTCTGGCTGAACTCCAGTCGCGCATGAGCACGAATGGCGCGTTCGGCAGCTTGCTGAGAGGCGTGAGGACCAAGTTCATCAAACAATTCTTCGGGCCCGAACGAATCCTCGATCTCGGTTTACGTTTTGGACCGCACCATCTATCACTGCGAAAACTCAAGCAAGCTCCGCACGGAATAGATCTTGGTCCATTGATGCCCTGTTTACCCAAACGGCTACGCACCGCGGACAAATCCATCCAGTTGGCGCCGGAGATTCTCGTTAAAGATGTAGAGCGTGTACGAGTGAGATTGCTCGACCCAGCCACCGCTGACTCCAACGGTCACCTGCTACTGATCGGGCGGAGACAACTGCGCAGCAACAACTCCTGGCTGCACAACAGTGAACGGATGGTGAAAGGCAAACAGCGCTGCACAATGCTCATGAATCCGGACGATGCCGCCGATCGCGATCTGATATCAGGTCAAAACGTGCTGGTGCGTTCGAGAGTGGGAGAGATTGTGTTGCCGGTCGAAGTGTCGGAGGAGATGATGCGCGGCGTGGTAAGCATCCCGCACGGCTGGGGCCACGATCGTTCCGGAAACCGCCTTGAGGTGGCCCAACAACACGCGGGCGCCAGCATCAACGATCTCACAGACCATCAAGCTATCGACGCGCTCTGTGGCACCGCAGCCTTCAACGGCACGCCTGTCACCGTCTTCGCACACACTTAGCGACTGGGTGGGCGCAGCGGCAATTCAAAATTCGCGCGACACGGATCGTTACCGGCAGCCCTTTGTCTTGCGTCACGTGCAGTTGGGCTCAGGGTTCGTTCGTCCAACTTCGCGAGCGCGCACTCGTCTTCTATGATACGAGTTTGCAGCCTCTGAATTTCCGAACGCAGCAGAGTAATGTCATCGGACGTGACGCTTCCGCCGCGATTCATTCCCGCAATTCGTGATTGTTGTTCGAGAGTGCGCACGCTCGTTTCCATCGTGTAGAAACGCTGCTCGAGTTGGCTGATGCGGGCGTCTAAACGAATGACATCCTGTTGCGGAACTGGACCAGCACTCGTTCGCGCTGCCAGCACTAAACCAAAGCCAGAACACTTACCACAAATATGTACTTCATAACTCCCCCCTTATGTTTTTCACGCCAAGGCGCAAAAGGAGGACGCAAAGGCGCAAGCCTCGTCTTTCGCTGCGTCTTTGCGTCCTCCTTTGTGCCTTTGCGTGAAATCTAAACCGTGACTTGTCGCGACGCAAACTCCGGCACTTCCGTCAGCAACCCCTTCTCGAGATGTCGCTGCTCGGAAGCAAAACTCGCCGCGTGCGGATCGTGCGTCACCAGCATGATCGTTTTGTTCAACTCGTGATTCAGAGTCGAAAGTATCTGCATGATCTCTTCACCCGAACGCGCATCGAGGTTTCCCGTCGGCTCGTCAGCGAGAATCAGATCGGGATCGGTAACGATCGCGCGCGCGATTGCCACACGCTGCTCCTGACCGCCGGATAATTGACGCGGTTGGTGGTGCATGCGGTCGCTCAAGCCGACAAGATCGAGCGCGGTCTCAACGTTCTTGCGGCGCTCGGCCTTCGAAAGCTTCGTCAAAAGCAGCGGCAGTTCTACATTCTCAAACGCAGTCAGCACGGGCACGAGATTGAAAGTTTGAAAGATGTAGCCGATGTGGGTGTTTCGCCAACCGGCCAGTTGACTCTCCGACATTCGCGTCAACTGCGTTCCCATA
>Ga0126311_10000102_pt1 | contig 41680 bp, 39 predicted proteins | sample Plot61_FD_92539 | JGI IMG/M metagenome (GOLD analysis project Ga0126311, IMG submission 92539) | Serpentine soil microbial communities from UC McLaughlin Reserve, CA, USA - Plot61 | ecosystem: Environmental > Terrestrial > Soil > Grasslands | place: USA: UC McLaughlin Reserve, Lake County... | reverse complement strand
TGCTCGGTGCCGATGTAGTTGTGCTTGAGCGTCCGGGCCTCCTCTTGGGCGAGGACGACCACCTGGCGGGCTCGCTCTGTGAATCGCTCGAACATGGGTGCGACGTTCCTTCCCTACTGGGCGATGAGGCGGGATGGTCGAGAGGGATACGGACGCTCCCGCTCACTCGGGTCATCGGCCGCAAGGGGCCTCAGACTGAGCGGTCGGGTTCGTTCGCCGGGCATACGCCAGTCTACCAACAGGCTGCACAGCACTTCGGCGCAGACCGTGGCTCCAACTCCGCCACGGTGTCACACGTGGTTCTTACGACCCCGAGGCGCAGGATTACCGGCTTCCGGCGCGTCGCGTGGGTCAGTCGCGCATGGCCGGGAACAGCACGACCTCGCGGATCGATCTGCGCCCGGTCAGCACCATCACGAGGCGGTCGATCCCGATGCCGACGCCGCCGGTCGGCGGCATGCCCTGCTCCAGCGCCTGAATGAACGCCTCGTCGTAGGGCTGTGCCTCCTCGTCGCCAGCCTCGGCGTGCGCGCGCTGCTGCTCGAAGCGACGGCGCTGCTCGTCCGGGTCGTTCAGCTCCGTGAAGGCGTTTGCGATCTCCATCCCCTGGCAGTAGGCCTCCCAGCGCTCTGCCAGCCGCGGGTCGTCGCGGTGGCCCTTCGCGAACGGCGACAGCTCGACCGGATAGTCGAACAGGAACGTCGGCTCGATCAGCGTCGGCTCGACGTGCTTCGTGACGAGCTCGTCGACGAGCTGCGCCCACGTGTCTCTCGGCGGGGCGTGGAGGCCCTTCGCCTCCATCGCGGCGGCCAGCGTCTCTCGCGTGCGCGCTTCCAGGATGTCGATGCCGATACGCGACTCGATGGCGCCCGCGAGCGTCTCGCGTCTCCACGGCGGCTGCAGGTTCAGGGGGCCGCCGTAGCCCATCCGCTCCGCAGCGGCCGCCACGAGCTGCTCCGTGCGCGCTGCCACGTCTCTGTAGCCCGCATACGCCTCGTAGAACTCAACCATCGTGAACTCGGGGTTGTGCTTCTGCGAGATGCCCTCGTTGCGGAAGTCCTTCCCCAGCTCGTAGACACGCTCGAGGCCGCCGACGATGCAGCGCTTGAGGTAGAGCTCGGTCGCGATCCGCAGGAACAGCTCGCGGTCGAGCGCGTTGTGGTGCGTCGTGAAGGGCCGCGCGGCAGCGCCGCCGTAGAGCGGTTGGAGGACCGGCGTCTCCACCTCGACGAAGCCGGCCTCGTCGAGGTATCGACGGATCCCTGCGATGATCGAGGCCCGAGCGAGGAACAGCGCGCGGGTGTCCTCGGAGGCGATCAGGTCCAGCTCGCGGTGGCGGAAGCGCGTCTCGACGTCCTGCAACCCGTGGTGCTTCTCAGGCGGCGGGCGCAGCGACTTCGCGAGCAGCGCCCAGTCGTCAACGCGCAGCGACAGCTCGCCGCGGCGCGAGCAGAAGACCGTGCCGTCGATCCCGATCAAATCGCCGAGGTCGAGGCCGACGAGCCGCTCGAACGACTCCTGCGGGAGCACGTCGACGCGCGCGTGCAGCTGGATGCGGCCGGAGCGGTCGACGAGGTCGACGAACGCCGCCTTGCCCTGGCCGCGGCGCGCGGCGATGCGCCCGGCGATGCGGTACTGGGCCTCCGTCTCCGCGCCCGCCTCCAGCTCGGCGTGCGCGGCGCGCACATCGGCGATCGGAACGACGCCCTCGTAGGCGTGGGGGAACGGCTCGACGCCATCTTCGCGCAGCCGCTCCAATTTGACGCGGCGAGCCGCCAGCACCTGCGGCAGCGCTTCGGCCTCGTCCGAGGCGGTCGGCTCCTCGTCAGTGGCAGCCATCCGGTGCCGGAGGCTACTTCAGCCCGATGTCGATCTTGGTGATCTTGAGCTCGCGCTTCTTGCCATTGGGCAGCACCACGGCGACGATCTCGTTGCGCTTGCCGCCGATCAGCGCCTTGCCGACGGGCGACTCGTTCGACAGCTTGTGCTCGGTGGGGTTGGCCTCCGAGGAGCCGACGATCGTGTAGGTCTCGCTTCTGCTGGTTCTCTGATCCTTGACGTGGACCGTGGTGCCGATGCTGACGACGTCGGTCCCGACCGCTCTCGCGTCGATCACCGTCGCGGCACGCAGCTTCTCCTCGAGCTGGGCGATCTTCGACTCGAGCATCGCCTGCTCGTTCTTGGCGTCGTCGTACTCGGCGTTCTCGGAGATGTCGCCGAACTCGCGAGCCTCCTTGATGCGCGCGGCGACCTCGCGGCGCTTCTCCGTCGACAGGTACTCGAGTTCGCTCTTGAGCTTCTCGAGACCGTCCGGCGTGAGGATGACGTCCTTGGGCATGAGTGTGACCTTGAGCGTGCGAGGGTGGGCGTGACAGATTCGACTGGCCGGAGAAAGCACAAACCCCGCACGGGGCGGGGAGATTCCGGCGAGTCGGGCTCGGCGGCGGGCAAGTATAGCGGCGTCGTCAGGCGGCACCCAGCAGGCAGCACCGCCACCAGCAGCTTGCGCGCTCGGGCGCGTGTCGGGCATAGTCGCCGTATGGGGGATGGCACGACGAGGGGATCGGCCGCATGCGCGTAGTGGTGGTCGCTGCGAACTCGATAGTCAACGCGATCTACCGCGGGATGGTGCTCGCGGAACTGCGGCGTCTCGGTCACCAGGTCGACGTCGATCGCGACGGCGAGGCTTTCACCGACGGGCGCCTGGGCGACGTCGACGTGGTCCACATCCACCGGTACAGCGAAAGGGAAACGCGCCAGGTCGCCGAGCGGATGCGTGACCAGGGCGTCGCGATCGTGTGGGACAACGACGACGACATGGCCGGCTCGCCGTTCAAGGCGAAGGGCGCGATGCGCGCGCAGCAGGAACGCACGAACGTCGCGACCATGCTCGAGGTCGCCGACCTGGTGACGACCACGAGCCCATACCTGGCCGAGCAGTACCGCAGCTACGGCGCGGCCGAGGTGGCGATCGTCGAGAACTACATCCCCGCCAACTACGCAGCCGAGCGCCACGACTCAGCACGCGGCGACAGCATCACGATCGGCTGGATAGGAGCCGGCGAGCACCACCACGACCTCGAGCAGCTCCAGCTGAGGGAGACCTTCCGACGGTTGCTGGAGGCCCATCCCGACGTGCGCTTCGCGACTGTCGGCGTGAGGCTCGGGTTACCGGCCGAGCGCTGCCATCACACGGCTCTCGTCCAGTACCGCGACCTCGCGAGGCACGCCGCGTCCTACGACATCGGCATCGCGCCGATCGTGGACATACCGTTCAATCGCGCTCGCTCCAACATCAAGCTGAAGGAGTACGCCGTCATGGGCGTGCCTTGGCTCGCGTCGCCGATAGGGCCATACGCAGGGCTCGGCGAGCGCCAAGGCGGGCGGCTCGTCGCCGACGAGCGCTGGTACGAGGAGCTGGAGCGTCTCGTCGTCGAGCGGCGCGCCCGACAAAAACTGGCGAAGCGCGCGCTGAAGTGGGGCGACAGGCAGCGGATCCACCACAACCTGCGCGCCTGGGAGGCTCCCCTGCAGCGCGCGGTCGAGCGTGCTGGAAGCCGTATGGCCGCAGCCGGCTGATCGCCGACTACGCCGCAGCGGCCGCCAGCGACGTGATCCCGAGCGCCTCGCGCGCCTCGGCGATCGACTGCGTGCGCTGAAGGCGATCCTGCAGGACCTTGCCCTCCCCCAGCCGCGTGACGTACCAGGGGTAGAACTTGCGCAGGTAGCGAGCCGCGCGGGGCTCGCCCATGTGCTCGACGGCGCGATCGAGCACCCAGTCGAGCTCGGCAAGGATCTCCTCGCGGGTCGGCTCGTCCTCGCGGGCGCCCAGCACCTGCTCGAAGATCCATGGGTTGCCGAGCGAGCCGCGTGCGAGCAGGACCGCCTCGGCGCCGGTCCGCTCGAACACCTCGTGAACCTTCGCGGCGTCTCTGAGGCCGCCGGAGATCAGCACCGGCACCGGCAGCTCCTCGACCAGCTGGCGCACGAGGTCGTAGTCGGCTCTGCCCGTGTGGCGCTGCTTGGCGACGCGCGGATGCATGCACAGCCCGGCGATCCCAGCCTCCTCGACGAGCCGGTGGGCAAGCTCGACGCCGGTCCGCTGGCCCGGCTTCAGGCCCGGCCGCAGCTTCACGGTCACTGGCAGCCCGCTGCCCTCGCGCGCGGCGCGGGCAACGGCGACCGCGCGGTCGGGGTCGTCAAGCAGCGCCGCGCCGGCGCCGGTCTTGCACACCTTCGGCACCGGACAGCCCATGTTGAGGTCGATCACGTCGACGCCGCCGCGCTTGGCGACCTGCTCGGCCGCGCTTGCCATCACCGCCGGATCGCCGCCGAACAGCTGGATCGCCGTCGGCCCGCTTGCGCGCTCGTCGGGATGGATCCGCAGCAGCTCGGTGCAGGTCCGCTCGTTGCCGTGGTGGATCGCGTGGCTGGAGACCATCTCGGAGATCGCGTAGCCGGCGCCGTGACGCTTGGCCTGCAGACGCACGAACCAGTTGCCGATCCCGGCGAGCGGTGCGAGCACGACGCGGTTCGGGATCGTTACACCGCCGAGCGTCCAGCTGTCGTGGAGGGAGCGCACCTGAGTCATCAGACCCAATGGTAGGCGTACGGTTGCCGCCATGGGAGACCTGCGGGCAGCGGACCTCGACGTCGAGCGGCTGGGCGAGGGGCCGCCGGTGGTGCTCGTGCACGGCAGCATCGTCGGGCCCGAACAGACGTGGCGCGCACAGCAGGAGCTGGCCGCGCGTTGGGCGCTGATCCTCCCCCACCGGCCCGGCTTCGGTGGGAGCCCATCGCTGTCGCGCGGGGACTTCGAGGCAGAGGCGCCGCTGATCGCCGAGCTGCTGGGCGACGGTGCGCACCTCGTCGGGCATTCCTACGGCGCCGTGATCGCCCTGCACGCCGCCGCGTTGCGGCCCGAGGCAGTGTGGTCGCTGACGGTCACCGAGCCTGGGGCGCTGCGGATCGCCGCCGGCGATCCGCAGGTGGACGCGACGATCGCTAACGGCGAGGAGCTGTATCGCCATCGCGCCGAGATCGCTCCGCGCGACTGGGTACACCTATTCCGCTCCGGCGTCGGCTCCGCTCACGCGACTCCCGAGGACATGCCCGACTGGCTTGCGCGCGGCGCGCAGCATGTGATGGACGAGCGGCCGCCGTGGGAGTCCGAGCCGCCGCTGGACGCGCTCGCGGCGGCCGCCTTCCCGAAGCTCGTGATCTCCGGCCGTCACTCGCCGGTCTTCGAGCGCGTATGCGACGTGCTGGCGGAGCGGATCGGTGCCGAGCGGGCGACGGCGTCGGGGCGCGGTCACTCGATCCCGGTCGTCGGCGCGCGCTACAACGAACTGCTGGAGGGCTTCCTCAGGCGGAGTTGCGCTCGTGGAGGAGGCGCAGCCCGGTCAGCGTGAGGAGATCGTCGACCTCGTCGATCTCGTCCGTGTAGGGCACGATCGCGCCGGCGAGCCCGCCCGTCGCGATCGTCGCCGTCTCGGCGCCGAGCTCGGCCCGCAGGCGCCGCACGATCCCGTCGACCTGGCCGGCAAAGCCGTAGACGACGCCGGAGCGGATCGCGTCGACGGTGGTCTTGCCGATCACCGAGCGCGGCGCGATCAGGTCGATCTTCGGCAGCGCGGCGGCGCGTTCGGTGAGCGCCTCCATCGAGATCTCGACGCCCGGCGCGATCACGCCGCCGAGGTACTCGCCCTCGGCCGAGACCGGATCGAACGTGATCGCGGTGCCGAAGTCGACGACGACGCACGCGTCGCCGATCTTGTCGTAGGCGGCCACCGCGTTGACCAGGCGATCTGCCCCGATCTCGCGCGGATTCTCGTAGCGGATCGGCATGCCGCTTCTGATACCGGGTCCGACGACAAGCGTCTGATGCCCGAGGTACCGCTCCCCCACCTGCTGCCACTCGGCGCCGAGCTGCGGGACGGTCGAGGAGACGATCGAACCCTGCAGGTCACCGAAACCGAGACCGCGCAGTGCGAGCAGGTTGGCGAGCTTCGCGCCGAGCTCGTCGGCGGTCGACTCGCGCACGGTCGCATAGCGCCAGTGCTCGCTCAGCTCAGCGCCTTCGAACGTGCCGAAGTGGGTCTGGGTGTTGCCAACGTCGACGACAAGGAGCATGGGAGCGGAGTATCGCGGGTGGAGCGGATCGCAGCGGCGAAGCAGCGCACCGGCTGGCCAGCCAACCATATGCTCGTTCGATGCCACATACGCTCTACGTCATCCACAACTCGCATCCGTGCGTCACCGCCGAGCGGGCGCTCCAGCTGAAGGGCCAGCCCTACCGGGTCCATGAGATGGCGCCGGCGCTGCACGTGCCGGAGCAGTGGCTGCGCTTCCGCAAGCTGACGGTGCCGGCGCTCGTGCTCGGCAGCGGCGAGAAGGTCGTCGGCTCGCGGGCGATCGTGCACCGGCTCGACCAGCTTGTGCCGGAGCCTCGGCTGCTGCCGGAGGACACGGCGGCGCGGGCCCGCGTGGTCGAGGCGGAGCGGTGGGGCGACGAGGTGCTGCAGCCGGTGCCGCGGCGACTGGTGTGGACCGGCGTGTGCGCGCGGTCGGATGCCCTCGGGAGCTACTCCGAAGGATCGAGAATCCCGCTCCCCGGTTTCCTGCGGAGGCTGGTTGCGCCGCGGATCGCCCGCGTGGCGCGCTGGCGCAACAGAGGCGGCGTCGAGCAGGCGCGCAAGGACCTCGCGGCGCTGCCCGCGCAGCTCGACCAGGTCGACGCCTGGATCGCCGAGGGCGTGATGGGCGGCGCAGAGCCGAACGCCGCTGACCTGCAGATCGCGCCCAGCATCGGCCTCCTCGCAACGATGGACGATGTGCTGCCACTGCTGAATGGTCGTCCCTGCCTCGCACTGGCGCAGCGACTGTTCCCGTCGTATGGCGGCCACCTGCCGGCCGGCGCGCTGCCGGTCTAGAGAAGCGGGTCGCCGGCGCGCGAGACGCGCACCGACGGGTCGAGCGCCGCGAGCGCGTCGGCCAGCGGATGCCCGTCCGGGGTTCTGAGCTCCGGATCGAGCTCCAGCAGGGGGATCAGCACGAAGCGGCGGCTCGTGACCTCGGCGTGCGGCAGACGCAGTCGCTCGGAGGCATAGGTCAGGTCGCCCAGCAGCAGCAGGTCGACGTCGATCGGCCGCGGCGCGTGGCGCACGCCGCCGGCCTCCCGGCCCAGCTCGCGCTCGACGGCCTTGCAGGCGTCAAGCAGCGCCTCCGGGTCGTGCGCGGTCGCGATCCGCACGCAAGCGTTGAGGAAGTCCGGCTGGTCGAGGATCTCCCCGACCGGCTCGGTCTCATAGGTGCTCGACGACGCGAGCACGCGTACGCCGTGCGTCGGCAGCGCCTCGATCGCGGCCGTCAGCTGGGCGCGGCGGTCGCCGACGTTCGACCCGAGGCCGAGGTAGCCGACCCGCTCGCCGGCCCGCGGCGCACGGGCGTCACTCATCCGCGTCGCGGACGACCTCGACCGAGACCTCCTGCACCGGCAGCGGGATCGGCGGCTCGGGCTTCGCCGCTCTCACCCACACCGATTCGGCCTCGTAGTCGCTCAGCAGGCGATCGGCGATCGCCGTGCAGAGACGCTCCAGCGTCTTGTAGGAGCGCTGCTGGGCGACGAGCGCAACCGTCTGACAGACCTCGCCGTAGTCAACCGTGTCCTCGACGCGATCGGTGACGGTCGCGTCGCAGGCGCCGACCTCGATCCGCAGGTCGATCACGAGCCGCTGGCCAATCTCACGCTCCGCGTCGCTGACGCCGTGGTGCGTATACAGCGAGAGACCGGTGACCTCGATCGTGACGAGTGGCTCGGAGGGCTCGTCGTCCTCGTCCACCTCGTCGAAGCCGTCGTCCTCGAGCTCGTCGTCCTCGTCGCTCATCGGCCGCGCACCGTAGCAGCCGTCACAGCGAGCGCGTCGGCGACCGGGCCGACGTCGTGGACGCGAAAGACGGACGCGCCGCGCTCGAACGCGAGCACGTTCGTCGCGATCGTCCCGGCGAGGCGGTCGTCCGCCTCACGCCCGGTGAGGCGCCCGAGGAACGACTTGCGCGAGGTGCCGACCACGACGGGCCGCCCGAGCGCGACGAGCTCGTCGAGGCGCCGCAGCAGCTCGAGGTTGTGCTCGACCGTCTTGCCAAAACCGATGCCCGGATCGAGCATGATCCGCTGCTCGGCGATGCCGGCCGCCACGGCGGTCGCGAGCCGCTCCTCCAGGAACGCCTTCACGTCCGCGACAACGTCGTCGTAGACCGGGTCGCGCTGCATCGAGCGCGGCTCGCCGCGCATATGCATCAGGCAGCAGTCGAGCCCGCGATCGGCGACGAGGCCGGCGAGGTCAGGATCCTGGCGAAACGCGGTGACGTCGTTGACGTAGCGCGCGCCGGCCGCGACCGCCGCCTCCGCGACCGCGCGTCTCGTCGTGTCGATCGAGATCTGGGCCCGCACACCACGCGCGACGAGTCCTTCGATCGCCGGCACTACACGGCGGATCTGCTCCTCAGGCGCGACCGCCTCAGCACCCGGCCGCGTCGACTCGCCACCGACGTCGAGGATGTCGGCCCCCGCGGCCTCCATCGCCAGCCCATGCGCGATCGCCGCCTGTGCGTCGAGGAAGCGGCCTCCGTCCGAGAACGAGTCGGGCGTGACGTTCAGCACCCCCATGATCCGATACGGCCGCTGCACGGCCGCATCGTCGCACGAGTCGCCGCTCACGTCCCTGAGCGTCGGATCGTCGTGTCTGGCAAGGACGCAGGGAACGTGGCCTGCAATCGCAGGCGAGTGACCGAGGACGCCGCCAGACGCGACGAGGCGATGCTCAGGCCAGCTCTGGCTTCTCGGGGAAGTCCAGCCCTCGGGCCTCGGCAGCCCCACCGGCCAAGCCCGGCCGCGGCAGCGGACGAGGGGTGTCGCGGCCGGCGCGCTCGGGCGTGCCGGGCGGCAGCGGGACCTCGGGCGGCGGCGACGCCTCGGCGCCGAAGACGTCCTCCTCGCTCTGCCCCTCCAGCAGCGCCTCGAACTGCTCGCGCTCGATCGTCTCGCGCTTGATGAGAATCTCGGAGATCGTCTGCAGCGACTCGCGATGGGTGCCGAGGATGTCCTTCGCGGACTGGTGGGCGCCCTCGACGATGCGGCGGATCTCGTCATCGATCTCGCGCGCGATCTCGTCGGAGTAGTCGGGCTCGGAGCTGAACTCGCGGCCGAGGAACGGCTGCGAGTGCTCGTGACCGAAGACGCGCGGCCCGAGCTTCTCGCTCATTCCAAAGCGCATCACCATCTGCTTGGCGGTCGCGGTGACCTTCTCGAGGTCGTTCGAGGCCCCGGTGGTGATCTCGCCGAAGACGATCTCCTCAGCGGCACGGCCGCCGAGCGTCATCGCCATCGTGTCAGTCAGCTCCGCGCGCGTCGTGAGGAACTTGTCCTCCGTCGGCAGCGAGATCGTGTAGCCGAGTGCTTGGCCGCGCGAGATGACGGAGATCTTGTGGACCGGGTCGCTGTGCTCGAGGTAGTGACCGACGATCGCGTGACCCATCTCGTGGTACGCGGTGATGCGCCGCTCCTTCTCGCTCATCACGCGCGTCTTCTTCTCGGGGCCTGCGATCACGCGCATGATCCCCTCCTCCAGCTCCACCTGGGTGATCTCGCGCTTGCCCGTGCGGGCGGCGAGCAGCGCCGCCTCGTTGACGAGGTTCGCGAGGTCCGCGCCGGTGAAGCCGGGAGTCTGGCCGGCGAGCGCATCGATGTCGATTTCGCGCGCGAGCGGCTTGCCGCGCGTGTGGACCTCGAGGATCTTCGCGCGGCCCTTGCGGTCCGGGCGGTCGACGGTGATCTGGCGGTCGAAGCGACCGGGACGCAGCAGGGCGGGATCGAGGATGTCGGGCCGGTTCGTGGCCGCGATCATGATGATGTTGTCCTTCGCCTCGAAGCCGTCCATCTCGACGAGCAGCTGGTTGAGCGTCTGCTCGCGCTCGTCGTGACCGCCGCCCATGCCGGCGCCGCGATGACGGCCGACGGCGTCGATCTCGTCCATGAAGATGATGCAGGGCGAGTTCTGCTTCGCCTGCTCGAACAGGTCGCGCACGCGCGAGGCGCCGACGCCGACGAACATCTCGACGAAGTCCGAGCCGGAGATCGAGAAGAACGGCACGCCCGCCTCGCCCGCGACCGCGCGCGCAAGCAGCGTCTTGCCGGTGCCTGGCGGCCCGTAGAGCAGCACGCCCTTGGGAATGCGCGCGCCGAGCGCCTGGAACTTCTTCGGGTTCTCGAGGAACTCCTTGATCTCGTGCAGCTCCTCAACCGCCTCGTCGACCCCGGCGACGTCGCGGAAGGTGATCTTCGGCGAGTCGACCGACAGTCGCTTCGCGCGCGACTTGCCGAACGACATGACCTTCGATCCACCGCCCTGAACCTGGTTCATCAGGAAGATCCAGAAGCCGATGAAGATCAGGAACGGCAGCACGTACGTCAGCAGCGACAGCCAGCCGCTCGTCTTCGTGCCCTCGACGTTGAAGGCGACTCTCGCGTCCGTCAGCTGATTGACGAGCTCGTTGCCGTTGTCGGGCACAAAGCCAAGCTCGTGCTGCTGCTTCGCCGGCTCTCTCAGCGTGACGACGAGCGTGTTGTCCTTCGTCTTGATGACGGCGGACTTGACGTTGTCCGACGCGAGGTCCTGCTGGAACGCCGGATAGTCGTACACCGGGCCCTTCTGGCTCGGGTTGATGAGCCGCTGGGCGAAGAACGCGAGCACGACCACGATGAGAATCGGGAACGCTGCGCTCTTGAAGAACCTGCTCATGAAGAGATCCCGGGCGCGCGAGGCACCAAGTCGTGGACGGGCTGCCTAGCGTAGCAGCGGGCTTTCCCCTGCATCGGCAGGCGTCGTGCAGAACCTGAGGCGGGCGTCACGCGTCCCGTAACGCGGCGACGTACGGCAGGTTGCGGTAGCGCTCGGCGTGATCGAGCCCGTAGCCGACGGCGAAGCGGTTCGGGATCTCGAAGCCGACGTAGCGCGGCGAGAGGTCCACCTCGAGCCGCTCGGGCTTGGTGAGGAGGGCACAGACGGACAGCGACGCCGGGTCGCGCGCCTTGAGGTTGCGCAACAGGTACTGGAGCGTCAGACCCGAGTCGACGATGTCCTCGACGATGATCACGTCGCGCCCCTCGATCGCCGCGTCGAGGTCCTTGAGGATCCGCACGACGCCGGAGGACTGGGTCGCCGAGCCATACGAGGCGACCGCCATGAAGTCGACCTCGCACGGCAACTCGATCGCGCGCATCAGGTCGGACAGGAAGAACACGGCGCCCTTCAACACGCACACGAGCAGCGGCTCTCTGCCGGCGTAGTCGCGCGTGATCTCGGCCCCCAGCTCGCGGACGCGGTGCTGCAAATCGTCCGGCTGGACCAGGATCTCGCCGATCGCCGCGTCGCCCATGAGGGGCGGCAGTCTACGCAGAACCGATTCGGGCCACGCCCTCGGGCGCGCGGCGGCCCTCAGCCGCGCTCGGCGTGCAGCATCCCGCGTTCGGCGACCGCGCGCACGCCGCCGCCGAGGTCGAGCATCGCGCGGCCGGTGCGGCGCAGCCCCGCGACCTCTTCGGCGTGCTTCGCCGCGCCCGGCACGAGCTTGCCCGCAGCACCGTCGGCGAGCCGCTGCACGACGAGCCGTCGCAGCGCGGGCGGCAGCGCCGCCAGCCGCTCGAGCGAGATCTCGAACCGCCCGCCGCGTTCGTCGAGCTGCTCGCCGACGAGCGCGTCGAGCACCTCGCCCTCGTCGCGCAGCAGCGCAGCGGTGCGCAGGACATTCGCGGCGGCGGCCGGGTGGATCTGCTGCAGCGCCGGCACGAGCCCGTTGCGCACGCGGTTGCGCGCGTATCTGTCGCCTCCGTTCGTCACGTCGTCGCGCCAGGTCAGTCCGCGCTGCTCGCAGTAGGCGGTCGTCTCCGCACGCGTGACGCCGAGCAGGGGCCGCACGAGCAGCCCGTCGCGCGGACGCATGCCGAGCAGCGCACGGCGGCTTGGGGAGGAGGCGAGCCGGTAGAGGATCGTCTCGACCTGGTCGTCTGCCGTGTGGCCCGCCGCGACGACGGCGTCACGTCCGCCCCCGAGCGCCAGCCTCGTCGCGGTCGCGTAGCGCACGTCGCGCGCCCATGCCTGGATGTTGCCTCCAGCCTCCGGCCGGCGCGGGCGCTCGATCGCCAGCTCGACGCCGAGCCGCTCGCACAGCTCCGCGCAGTGGTGCTCGTCGTCGCCGGCCTCGTCGCGCAGGCCGTAGTTCACATGCACGGCGGCGACGACGCCGGTGTCGCCCACCGCTCGCACCGCCACGTCGAGCAGGCAGACGGAGTCGCGTCCGCCGGACAACAGCACCACGACGGATTCGCCGGCGGGAAGCAGTCCCCCGGCGCGCACCTGCTCGAGCACGCGATCGGCCTCCATCGCACCCGCAGTGTATGCCGGCCTGGCTCACCCCTCCAGGGGACGCGCGAGGAACAGCTCCGTCGAGTCGCTGAAGCCCTTCAGACGCACCTCGCCGACGCGCTCGAACGCGAGCTGCTCCTCAGCCAGCGAGACGATCGAGCGCGTGACGAGCACCTCGCTCGCGCCCGCGCGCGCGACCACGCGTGCGGCGAGATTGACCTCGCGCCCGTAGTAGTCGCCATCGCGATACAGCACCTCGCCGCTGTGGATGCCGATCCGCGGCCGCGGCCGCTCGGTGTACAGCTCCTGGAAGCCGACCGCCCACAGCGCGAGCGCCGCGCCGTCCGGGCAGACGACCATCACCTCGTCGCCGATCGTCTTCACGAGCCGCGCGTCGTCCGGCAGCGTCAGCTCGACGGCTCTCACGAAGTGGTCCACAACATCGACCGCCTTCTCCTCCCCGATCTCCTCCGTCAGGCGCGTATAGCCGGCGAGGTCGGCGAACGCGATCGCGACGCGCAGGCGGCCGAGCTCCTCCCCCAACTGCTCGTCGAGCTCCATGTGTCCGATCACGTCCTGCTCGAGGAAATGGCGCAGGAAGCGCTGGTGGACGAGGTCCATCAACGGCGAGGTCAGCGGCAGCAGCGCGCCCGCGAGCTGCTCGATCTGCTCGGCGATCTCCAGCCCGGGGACGCCGTCGCGCATCAGCGGCTCGTGGACGTAGAGGTGAAAGAGGCGCACCTCGGCGTCGGCGATTTGCGCGAGTGCCTGCCCGTACACCCGCACGACCTGCAGCAGCGCGACGAGCGGGAAGCCGGCCTCGAGCGCGTCCGCCGCGCGACGCAGCAGCGCCAGCTCGCGCTCCGGGATCTGCTCGGCCGTCCGCTCCGGATAGCCGAGCGCGATCAGCAGGCGTCTGATCAGCGCCGGCTCGAGGCCTGTTCGCTTCGCCGCCTCCTTCAGCGGAATGCCGCCCTCGGCCGCGGGCAGCAGCTCCTCCGCGTACCCGAACGCGAGCCGCCCCTCCTCGCTCGCCTCGCGGATCGCCTCGAGCGAGTGACCGCGCTCGTGCAGGCGCGCGACGATCCGCGCCTGGGCCGCGGCCGCCGGCGTCCACGCGCCGTCCTGCAGCGGGACGATGCCCTGCTCCGTCCAGCGGCGCAATGTGGCCGGCGTGATGCCCGCGCGCCGCGCCGCGTCCGCAAGCGTCAGCGTCGTCTGCCCGTCGCCCCGCGCCATCCCGTCACGCTAGCCGGTCGACGTATGACCGGCGCCGCGTCGGCGGGCCCGAGCAGTAAGCGGCGGGACCCCTCTGCGGCCCCGCCGCCGGCGGGCGAAGCGGCCCGCTGCGTCGGTCGACGGCGCTCGTCGTGTTGGCGGCACCTCGCAGGCGGCACACCTGCCGCTCGACCGGCGGCCGCCTACTTTCCGACCTGTTGCCTCTGTGCACCCTTAGGCGTACTCCCGGCCATAGGCGGTGTCAACCGTGGGGGTCCGCAGACCGGCGTGTTCCGCGGGAGAGCCGGTGCGTCCGGCTCAGAGCGCGAGGTGCGGGTACTCGTGCTCGACGAGCTCGCGGTAGTGCGCGAAGAGGGGCTTCGTGATCGGGATCAGCGCGAGCGCGGCTTTCACGTCGCCGCCCGTCTTGATGCGGCGGCGCGCGATCGCCATCGCGACGTTCTCCTTGCCCTGGAAGTAACGGTTAGCCGTCTCGGAGGACATCTTCATCTGCACGCGGGCATCCCAAGCGACGTCGTCGCTCCAGACCCACACGAGGTTCGTCTGCTCGTCCGGCGTGGCTGCGCGAATGTTGACGACGAGGTCGAGGTCCTCGAACTCGAACCGCTGCGGCACATCGGCGTCGCGCAGCTTCGGACCCATGTCCGGGTCCTCGTCCATCAGCGAGAAGATGCGGTCCATCACCTCGCGGAACTCCTTGGGCGACCTGAAAGCGCTCATCGCGTCCGGGAGTGTACGCGTCTATCCTCGCCGCCCGTGACGCCGACCCTGCACGTCCACCCGACCGCCGAGCTGGCCGAGCGCGTGCTGCTGCCGGGCGACCCCGGCCGCGCGCTGCTGCTCGCCCAGACGTTGCTGGAGCAGCCGAAGATGTTCAACCACAACCGCGGGCTGTGGGGTTACACAGGCGCAGCTGCCGACGGCGCGCCGCTGACGATTCAGAGCACCGGCATGGGCGGCCCGAGCGCGGCGATCGTGATCGAGGAGCTCGTGCGGCTGGGGGCGCGGCGGCTGGTCCGCGTCGGCACCTGCGGCGCGCTCGTCGGCGGGTTCGTGCTTGGCGACGCGATCGTCGCGCAGGAGGCGATCTGCAAGGACGGGACGAGCCGCGCACTCGGCGGCGGCGAGCGGGTTGCGGCGGATCCGGCGCTGACGACGGCGCTTGCGACTGCGGCCGCGGACGACGGCGGCGCGCGCAGTGGCACGGTCGTGACGACCGACCTCTTCTACGACGAGGCCGGCGCGCATGCGGATCCGGATCACGATCCCGCCCACCCCGCGCTCGCGATCGAGATGGAGACCGCGACGCTGTTCCGGCTCGCGGCACTCCGCGGGGTGCAGGCCGGCTGCGTGCTCGCGGTCAGCGACCTGCTCGGCCCGAAGCGCGGGCGCATCGACGCCGAGGCGATGGAGGCGGCGGCGCAGCGGATCGGCCGCGTCGCCGCCACAGCGCTGGCCGCCTGACGCTCAGGCTCTTCTTCTGCCCGCTGCGCGCTTTCTCGCAGCAGCGGCGCGGGCGCGCGTCGATCTTCCGGCTCTCGGCGCCACGCGGACTTCGGCTCCACCGAAGTCGGGCGTGTCGAACACGCTCGCCACGAGCTCGGCCTCCGCGTCGGGAGGCGCTGCGGCGTTCGGCGCCGCCTCGGCGGCGGGCGCGGGCGGTGCCGCAAGCTGGGCGGCGAGATTGGAGAGCTGTCCGGCGAACGCCGTCAGCTGACCCTCGATCGCTGCCAGCCGCTCCTGCAATGCGGCCGTGCCGCTGATCGAGCCGACCCGCTCGTCGACGCGGTCGAGCGCGTCCTCGACGCCCTCGAGCCGCTGCGAGACCGAGCGGACGCGACGCGTGAGCCGCTCCAGGTCGCCGGCAGACGGCAGGTTGAGCGCTCCCATCGCCACCTCCTGCGCCTGCGCTGCCTTCTCGCGGGCGTCGAACGCGCGCGACAGCGCGCTGCTGACGAAGGGACTCTCGAGCAGCTCTTGGGCGAGCTTGCCAAGGGCGTCCTCGCTCTGACGTGAGATGCGGGCGCGGAGCCCGTCGGCGGCGGCGTCGGTGGTCATCGTTCCCCCTCACGGGTTCGGGGTTGCGGAGCGCGGCGGACCATAGCGCAGGGTCTCACGCGCGATCCCCAGCAGCCCGAGGGTGACGCGCCATCCGCCCGTCGAGCCTTCTCCGCAACGACGCAATCGCTTCATGGACCCTTTAAACACGACGTTTACGGTCATGCAGGCACGGGTGTAGTACTCAAGGCCTGCGCGGCATACGCCGATGGTCAAGGGACCTGTGCAACGCACGGTCCAAGCCATCTGCAAACACGCGGGTTCTTCTTTGCATACGTCAAGGTCACTCGGTAGCTTCCAGGCAGATCGCCAACGCGGCGGTCGTACGACCAGGCCGCGCAGGCGGCCGTGCGGGAGGAGCTGGACAGCCGTATGAGGAGCAAGTCGGTTCGCATCACAGCGTTGGTCCTGGGGATCGCGCTGCTCCTCATAGGCGCTGTCTCGAGCCTCGCGACGGCCGAGCCGCGCCATCTGCTCGTGACGCTGCTGGGCGGCAAGCAGGTGTCGATCACGGTCGATGCCGCACCTGGCACGTCTGCAGGCAGCATCCCGCTGCCGGATCTCGGCGGCCCAGTCGTGAGCGTGGCGGAGATCGGCGCGCCTCCGCCCCCGCCTCCCCCTCCCGCTCCGGCGACGACAGCGGCGCCGACGACCGCAGCCACAACGGGGACCACGGTCACCGGGCCGCCGACGACGATCGCGCCCACGACCGGTACGACGCCGACAACCACGGCCACCGGGCCAGCCGCCATCGGCGGCATCGTCAAGCCGAAGGGTCAACGTAAGGGTGAGGGTTCGGACTCGGCGGCGGTTGCACCGACGACGACGCAGAACGACAGCCACCCGACGCTCGAAGACGCAAACGGGTCCACGACGCCGGCGGATCCCACGGACGGCGCCGCGCCGACGCCTTCCACCCCCGGCTTCACCGTCGCCCCCGCCGGACCCGCGATCGTCGGCGTCCCGAACTTCTTCATCGACAACTTCCGCATTCCGCCGTTCCTGCTGCCGATCTACCAGGCGGCCGGGATCCAGTACTCGGTGCCGTGGCAGGTGCTCGCGGCGATCAACGAGATCGAGACCGACTATGGCCGCAACCTCAACGTCTCGAGCGCCGGCGCTCTCGGCTGGATGCAGTTCATGCCGCCGAGCTGGGCGATGTACGGCGTCGACGCCAACGGCGACGGGGTGAAGGATCCGTACAACCCGGTCGACGCGATCTTCGCCGCCGCGCGTTACCTCAAGGCGGCCGGCGCCGACACCGACCTCTCGCAGGCGATCTTCGCCTACAACCACGCCGACTGGTACGTCGAGTCCGTCCTGCTGCGGGCGCGTGTGATCGGCGGCATGCCGGCTGATCTCGTCGGCTCGCTCACGGGACTGACGCAGGGGCATTTCCCCGTCGCCGCCCGCGCCACATACGCCGATGGCCTCAACGCGAAGGCAGCGACGAAGCGCGTCCAGGGGACGAACGCGGCGGTCCCGGTCGAAGGCGATCCCTCGCGCCGCTCGATCAACATCTTTGCGAGAGCCGGCGCGCCGGTGATCGCCGTCAACGACGGGCGTGTCGTCAAGCTCGGCCAGAACGCCCGGCTCGGCCGCTTCGTCGTCCTGCAGGACGTCTACGGCAACCGCTACACGTACAGCCACCTCGGCAAGCTCGCGACGAAGTTCCCGGTGCCGAAGCCCCACGCGCAGGACACGACGACCGACGACGAGCTCGAGCTGCCGAAGGCCGACGCCAAGCCGACCGTGCCGGCGACCGCCGGTGCGCAGAAGCCCGCCGACAAGCCGAAGAACTCCGGCAACGGTGGCGGCGGCAAGGAGCGCGTCGCAGCGAACACGCCCGGCGCCGACACGGCTGACACGCCGACCGCGACGAAGGAGCGCTTGTTCGCGCACCCCGAACGGCCGGCCGCCTACGCCGCCGGCGGGCAGCGCCAGCTCGCGGAGCTCGGCCAGCCGCTCGAGAGCTTCGACGGCTACTTCACCCAGGCGCTCGCGCTCGATCCGCACGACTATCTGCTGAAGCCGCTGCAGCGCGGCTCCTCGGTGATCGCCGGCACGATCCTGGGCCGCATCGGCAAGACGAATCCAGCCCTTTCGCCGCACGTCGAGTTCGCGATCCGGCCCGCCGGGCGCGGCGCCCCGCAGATCGATCCGAAACCGATCCTCGACGGCTGGAAGCTGCTCGAGTCGACCGCGATCTATCGCGCCAAGGGCAAGAACGCCTTCGCGGCGGCAAACGCGGACGGCCCCTCGATTGGCCAGATCATGCTGATGAGCAAGGAGCAGCTGCAGCGCTCGGTGCTGGCAGACCCCCGCCTCACGATCTACGAGTGCGGCCGCCAGGACGTCGCGACCGGTGCTATCGACCGCCGCGTGCTCGCCACGCTCGAGTTCCTCTCGGCCAGCGGCCTGAGACTGACGGTGACCGCGCTTGAGTGCGGCCACGGGTATTACACGACCTCGGGCAACGTCTCGGAGCACTCGAGCGGCAACGCGGTCGACATCGCCGCCGTGAACGGCATTCCGATCGCCGGCCACCAGGGCTCCGGCTCGATCACGGACATCGCGATCCGCCGGCTGCTGACGCTGCAGGGCACGATGAAGCCGCACCAGATCATCAGCCTCATGACCTACCCGGGCACCGACAACACGCTCGCGCTGCCGGACCACGCCGATCACATCCACGTCGGCTTCCATCCGGTCGGCGACCTGCTCGGCGGCCGGCGGCTGCAGGCGATCCTCAAGCCGCAGCAGTGGACGAAGCTGGTCGAGCAGCTCGGGTCGATCGAGAATCCGGTCGTACCGACGCATGCCTCGAAGTACGCGATCAAGGACGGCCGCGGCGACTGAGGTGCCCGCCGCGCCCCCCGCTGCGACGGAGGGACGCGCATTCCGCTTCGTGCAGTTCGAGTTCCCGTGGGCGCTCGGTCCCGCGGACGGTCGCTACGTCGTGCGCGACGCGGCCGACGCGACGCCCTCACATGTGCTCGTGCTCGCGACGCTCGGCGCGCCCGAGCGCCGGCGGTTGCGCGATCGCCGTGCACGGCCGGTGGCTGCGGAGCCGCCCCCGTCACCCGTGACCACGGCACGGGCGACGGTCGTCGATGCCGTGCCGGTGTCGATCGCCGAGGCCGAGCGCTGGCTCGTCGACGCCGGACCCAACGACGCCGAGCGCGCACTCGCGCAGGTCGCGCGAGCGGTCCGGGCCCATCGCCTCGCGAGCGGGGATCCGGCCGTGCACGAGCCTGCGCTTGCGCAGGCGCTCGTGGTGCGCGCCGGCCACGGAGCAGGCGAACAGGTCGCCGAGGGCCGCTGGGGTGCCGCACGCGAGCTGCCGCCGGCGCGCGTGGCACGGCAACGACGCGTGGCCGGACTGCAACCTCAGGAGCGGCTTGCCGCACTTCTGGGCGGGCATGCTCACCCCCTCGCGTGTGAGGAATTGACCCTGCGTGCCCGGCACGACCTCGACAGCGATCAGCTGCGCGAGGCTGCCCTACAGCTGCGAGCGGCGCTGGACGCCGCGCTTGGCGAGCTGCCGACCGCTCCCGATGCCTCCGCTGACATGACCGGGCGGCTCGCGGAGCTGCGCGAGCGCCGGCCGGCCGTCGCGGCGCTCGCCGACGACGCGCTGAGCGGCGCGCTCCCACCGGAGGCAGGCGAAACCCTTGGTGCGACGCTCCAGCGCCTGGAAGCTGCCTTGCGAGGGCGGATCGCGAGTACGAACTAACCCTCAGGTCTAGCCTGAGACTTGTGGCTCAGCTGCCTCTAAAGTCCGGTGTGCGCTTCTCGAGGAAGGCTGCGATGCCCTCCCTCGCGTCCGCCGAGGCGAACACCTGCGCGAACGCCGCCTGCTCGGCGGCCAGTCCCTCGTCGAGATTCACGTGCGCGGAGACGCGCTTGATCTGCTCGACAGCGAGCGGCGCCTGCGTTGCCAGCGTCTCGGCCAGCGCGAGCGCAGTGTCCAACAGCTCCTCGTCGGGCACGACACGGTTCGCGAGCCCGAGCGTTTCGGCCTCCTGCGCGCGAATCGGATCTCCGAGCAGGTTCAGCTCAAGCGCCTTGGCCGGGCCGACCAGTCGTGCCAGCCGCTGCGTGCCCCCGAAGCCGGGGATGATCCCGAGCTTGATCTCGGGCTGACCGAAGCGAGCCGAAGCGGCCGCGATGCGCAGGTCGCACGCCATCGCCAGCTCGCACCCGCCACCGAGCGCGAGGCCGTTGACGGCCGCGATCGTGACGGTCGAGCTGCGCTCGAAGGCGCGCAGCAGCTCGTGCATGCCGGCGAGATAGGTCCGGGCGGACGCCTCGTCCATCGCCGTGAAGGCCTTGATGTCAGCGCCGGCGCAGAACAGCCGCGGATTCGCGGAGGCGATCACGAGGGCCCGCACGGCGGAGCGAGCGACCTCGTCCCAGGCGCGCCGCAGTGCGCTCACCGTGTCGGGCGAGAGGCCGTTCGCGGGCGGATGGTCGAGCCATGCGATCGCGACACGATCGCGCGTCTCGAGCTTGACGAGGCTCTCCCCCCATCCGGGGTCCGGGCATGGGGCAATCGGCGGGTCGGCAGCAGCCACGGCAAATGATTGTACGTCTCGGCATACATCAGCGTCCCGCGGGGCATCGTGCAGACCACCTGGCGCGTCAACGTTTAGGTACGCAGACGTTTCCACTTGACCGGACCCCCGTCGTACCGGTAGTCATCCTGGCTCGCTCGCCTTCGATTAGGGGAAGAACCATGGTTCCGGCCACCATGGGTCGCAAGGCGATGGTCGCAGCGCTGTGCGCCGTCGTCGTGTGTCCTTTCGCAGTGCTTATGTCAACGCAGGTTGCCCGTGCAGACGAACCGGTCCCACTCGGGCAGGTTCCGCAAACCGACGTGCAGACCGATGAGGGAGCAGCAGACGATCAGCCGCTCGGCGACTGGTCGGGTGACGACTGGTCGGGGCATGAGTGGTCTGACGATTGGTCGGCCGACATCTCGCCGGGGGACGGGACGTTCATGGACAGCCCGCCCTGGGACGACTGGTTCGACACCGCAGCTACTTCGGACTTGACCTGGGAAGACTGGTTCGGGGACGACGGGTCCGACAGCGCGTCACCGGCCGATGAGCCCTCGCCCGACGTGTCCGCCACCGAAGCGCCCACGGCGGACACGTCGGAATCGGGTGACACGGCGTCGGCGGCCACGCTGCTCGCAACCGCGACGACACTCGCGACCGACGTGCTCGCCGCCCCAACGATGTCGGTTTCCGGCACGACCATCTCGTGGACGTCGATCTCGGGCGTCAGCTCGTACGTCTTCGTGCGCAAGGTTCCGGGCCAGGCCGCGCAGTACTCGGTCGTCAACGGGACATCGGTGACGCCCCCGGTCGTCGCTGGGCAGACGGTCAGCTACGGCGTCCGAACGAACGTCAGCGGCAGCAACTGGGCAAACGAGGTCACGATCACGTACCCGGCGGCGACGGTCGATCCGAAGACGGCTCCGAGGATGTCTGTCTCGGGCAACACCGTCAGCTGGACCGCGATCCCGTCGGTGAGCTCCTACGTGTTCGTGCGCAAGGTCCCGGGTCAGACGACGCAGTACTCGATCGTCAACGGGACGTCGGTGACGCCTCCGGTCGTCGCCGGGAAGACAGTCGGCTACGGCGTTCGCACGAACGTCAGCGGCAGCTACTGGGCGAACGAGATCTCGATCACCTACCCCGCGACTTCGACGTCGTCGCCGACTTCGCCGACGCCCACGGCGATCGACGGCACCTTCCAGATGGGCATCACCGCCGGCTCCTCACTGTCATACGAGCTCAGCTTCCTGCGAGGGCTCGGGGCCCACACCGCGCGACTCGACTACGGCATCGGCACGTCGGCGTCGAGCATGGCCTCGGTGATCGACGCGTACGCGAAGGCCGGCATCCGGCCGCTGCTGCTCGCGACCTTCTACGGCCGCAACCCGACGACCGCCGAGGCCCAGAACCTCGGCACGTGGGCGGCGATGTATGGACCCGGCGGGTCGTTCTGGGCAGGTAAGACCTATCCGGCGAACACAGCGGTCACCAGCATCGAGCTCGGCAACGAGACGAGCTACACCTACCAGTTCAGCGACAACAGCTCGAGCACGTATGCAGCGCGCGCGCAGACGTACGCGCTGCGCGCCAAGGACGCGGCGGCGGCGATCGCCGCCTCCAACTCCAGGGTCGGCTTGCTCGTCCAGGGCGACAACGCACAGCAGCAGACCGCCTGGGTGCAGAACATGTTCAGGGCCGTCCCGGACCTCGGGCAGCGGGCCGCCGGCTGGACGATCCACCCCTACGGTCCCAACTGGGCGGCGCGCATCGACTCGACCGTCAACTCGACGGCGACCGCCGGCTCGCCCGCCCGCCCGATATGGGTCACGGAGTGGGGCCTTTCCAGCGATAACGGTCGCTGCCTGTCCGACAACTACGGCTGGAACAAGTGCATGACATACGGAGAGGCCGCGAGCACGCTGCACTCCGTGCTCTCGGGCATGCACACGCGCTACGGCAGCCGGCTCGGTGCGTTCTTCCTGTACCAAGCGCATGACCAGTACGCGACCGGCACCAAGACGGGCCGGGAGGCGTACTTCGGCGCGCTGCAGAGCAACGGCAGCGCGAAGGGGGCGTACACGACCGAGCTGAAGGCCGATCTTGCCGTGAACTAGGTGGACCGCTGCCCTGGCGCATGGCAACTTGTGTGTCAGGGCAGTGTTCCGGAGGTCGCAGAGCCATCCGACCCCTGGAGCACGGCACATATGAGATTCTCGAAGCTCGCCCTGCTGGCAGCCACCGCCTTGAGCGTCGCGGCGCCGAGCGCGGCGCAGGCCGCCAGTCCCACCGTCTCGACGGTGGCTGCAGCGTCGATCGGCCAGACGGCGGCGACGCTGCGGGCCGACGTGAACCCGCACGGCGCGGCGACGACGTACGCCTTCCAGTACGGCACGAGCAGCGCGTACGGCGCTCAGACACCCGGGCGCAGCGCCGGCTCAGGCACGAGAGCGACGCGCGTGACCTTCCGGCTCACCGGGCTGACGCCCGGCGTGCGCTACCACTACCGCGTCATCGCCTCCAACGCCGACGGGACGAGCACGGGCGCCGACCGCTCCTTCAAGACGCAGCTCCCACCTGCCAGGCCGCCGGTCGTGCTCGGCACGGCACCGTTCGCCCCGAGCGCGAACGGCGTCACGTTCACCGCGCTGCTGAACCCGAGCGCAGCGACGACCACGTACCGCTTCCAGTACGGCACGTCGACCGCGTACGGGCTCGAGACGTTCGGCAAGTCGATCGGCGCCGGCGTCATCCCGCAGTCCATCGACTTCCGCGTCAACTCGCTCGCACCCCACACGACCTACCACTTCCGGGTCGTCGCCTCCAACCGCGCCGGCACGGTCTTCGGGCCCGACACGCTCGCTCAGACGGGTCCGTTCCCGCCCGGCAAGCTGGTCGTCGCGACGAAACCGAGCAGCGCCAGACGCTCGCACCCGTTCTTCGTCACGAGCGGGCGGCTTGAGCTCGGCTCCGGCGTGTCCGTCGCCGAGGGCTGCAGCGGTGGGACGATCCGGGTGCGCTTCACATCGCGCTTCGGGACCGTCGCGCGCGACAGCGTGCGCCTCTCCCCCGGTCACTGCTCGTTCCGCTTGCGCACGCGGGCGCTGCCGCACTCGACGAACGTGACGCGCCTGCGCGTGCACGTCTTCTTCGGCGGCAATGCGATCCTGACGCCGTTCGCGGCGCCGTCGCACCTCGTGCGGATCTCCTGAGGACTTCGCGTCCCCGCGAGACGCACGACGGCCCCGGTGGGGGAACCGGGGCCGTCGTCGCGCGCGGGGGGGGCCTTGGGATCGCGCGGGGGAACGCGACCGGGGTGTGGCCTAGACGCCGGCGGTCGCCGGCTCCTCGACGCGGCGCGGGAGCAGCGTCTCGCGGGCGATCACGAGGCGCTGGATCTGCGCCGTGCCCTCGTACAGCTGCATGATCTTGGCGTCGCGCATCAGCTTCTCGACGGGGTAGTCCTTGATGAAGCCGTAGCCGCCGTAGACCTGCACGGCGTCGGTGGCGATCTTCATCGCGGCGTCGGCAGCGAAGCGCTTCGCGTGCGAGGAAAGCAGCGTGTTGCGCTGGCCCTGGTCGAGCATGACCGCCGACTTCCACGCCAGCAGGCGCGCTGCCTCCACGTCGGTCGCCATGTCGGCGATCATGAACTGGATCGCCTGGTGCATCGCGATCGGCACGCCGAACTGCACGCGCTCCTTCGAGTAGTCGATCGCGAACTCCATCGCCGCGCGCGCGATGCCGATCGCCATCGCCGCCACGCCGGGGCGCGTGCGGTCGAGCGTCATCATCGCGATCTTGAAGCCCTTGTTCTCCTCGCCGATCAGGTGGTCGGCGGGGATCTCGACGTCGCTGAAGGAGACGGTCGCCGTGTTCGACGCCCGCTGACCCATCTTGTCCTCCTTCTTGTCCACCACGACGCCGGCGTCACGGGGAACGATGAAGGCGGAGATGCCGCGGTGGCCGGCCTCCTTGTCGGTCTTCGCGTAGACCGTGTACCAGTTGGCGTAGCCGCCGTTGGTGATGAAGCACTTCGAGCCGTTGATGACCCACTTGTCGCCCTTCTTGACGGCAGTGGTCTTCATGCCGGAGACGTCGGAGCCGGCGTCGGGCTCGGTGAGGCAGAAGGAGGCGAGCAGCGGCGCCTCCGTGAGGCGGCCGAGGTACTCCTTCTTGAGCTCCTCGGAGGCGGCGATCACGACCGGGGCGGTCGCGAGGCCGTTGCAGCCGAGCGAGGTCTGAATGCCGGAGCAGCCCCAAGAGAGCTCCTCCTCGATCAGGCAGCCGTCGAGGTAGCCGGCGCCAGGGCCGCCGTACTCCTCGGGGATGTGGGTGTTCATGAGCCCCACCTCCCACGCCTTCTCGATGATCTTCTCGGGCCAGGTGCCGTCTCTGTCGAACTCCCAGGCGACAGGACGGATCTCCTTCTCAGCGAAGTCGTGCGCCATCTCGCGCAGGTTCTTCTGCTCGTCGGTGAGGGTGAAGTCGACCACGGGTTTGGATCTCCTTGAAACGGTGGGCCCGCGGCGTGGTCGAGCACGCCCCGGCGCGACAGATTGACTGGTCAGTCAATGCGTGCTTTCAAGGGTAGCGGACCGCCCCGGCGCCCCACAAGCGGCAGCCGACCGAGCCCGTCAGCGTGGTTGGATAAGGTGCGCGCATGGCCCGCCCGCGCCGCTACGAGATCGACGAGCTGCTCGTCCGTCCCGGCACCTATCTCAACCCGCAGACCGAGGTGCTGATCGTCGTCGACGACTCGGCCGAGATCGACCAGGCGACGCTCGAAGGCGACAGCGGGACCGGCGAGGGCGACTGGGTGCTCGTCTCCGACGAGACCCCGGTCGACGAGGCCACCCGCGACGAGCTGCTCGAGCGCTTCCAGGCGACCTACCACGAGGGCGGCCCGAGCGCGGTGCTCGACGACGAGGACGAAGAGGACCTCGACGAAGAGGACGAGCTGGAGCCAGAGGAAGACCCCGACGAGCTCTAGCGCTTACGCAAACGCGAAGGCGAGCGCTACTACTGCGTAGACCGCCAAGAGCTGGATCCCCTCGAACCAGTTCGACTCGCCCTCGCTCGTCACGTGGATCGCGATCACGACGGCGAGGAAGACGGCGCCGAGCTCGAAGCCGTTGAAGACGAGCGGCATCGGCCCCGGGCCGAGCACGAATGAGGCGAGCACGAGCACCGGTGCGACGAACAGTGCGATCTGCGCACTGGAGCCGATCGCGATGTTGACGGCGAGGTCCATCTTGTCCTTGCGCGCGACGAGCACCGCGACCCAATGCTCGGCGGCGTTGCCGACGATCGCAACGACGATCGCGCCGACGAAGAACTCGGTCAGCCCGATCGAGGTCGCCGCCTCGGAGATCGAGCCGACGAGGATCTCCGACATCACGCCGACCGCGACGCCCGCGAGCGCCAGCGCGCCGACCGATCTGCGCACGCTCCATGGCTCGCCCTCGTGCTCGTCCTCGTCTCCCTCCGGGTTGAACAGGTCTCTGTGCGTACGCAGGGAGAAGACGAGGCCGGAGACGTAGGACAGGATCAACACGATCGCTACGGCGAGCGAGAGCTGCTCGACGGTCGAGTCGTAGTTGACCAGCTCCGAGCCCGGACCCGGCAGCCCCTTGCCCTCGACCAGCTCGAAGATCGCGGGCATCATCATCGCGACGATCGCCAGCAGCAGCATCGAGGACTGCGCGGTCGCGGTCGTGCGGTTGAAGACCTGGCGCTCGCGTCCGAGGCCACCGACGAACATCGAGGCGCCCAGGACGAGCAGGACGTTGCCGATCACCGAGCCGATGATCGAAGCCTTCACCACCTCGTGCAGGCCGGCCTCCAGGGCGAACAAGGCGATGATGAGCTCGGGGGCATTGCCGAACGTGACGTTCAGCAGCCCGCCGATGCCGGGGCCCGAGCGGGCCGCCAGCTCCTCCGTCGCGCGACCCATCAGCGCGGCGGTCGGGATCACCCCGAGCGCGGAGCTGAAGAAGATGACCGTCGGCGAGACGTGCGCAAGGTCGAGCGCGATCGCCAGCGGGATGAACGGGACGAGCAGGTACGGCCAGCCGCTGCTGCTGAGCAGGAAGCGGCGCAGGTCCGGCCGCTGGGTTGGCTCGACGCTCACGGGCGCGGAACCATACGCGAGCGCGCGGCACCCGCGCCTGCCCGCGCCGATAAGGCACGGGCAGGCGACGTGGGCTACATGAGCGCTGCTGCTACTGCGTCAGCAGGTCGGCGCACTTCTGCGCCTCAGTGACGTCCGAGCCGGCTCTCTGGACGCAGTCCGAGTAGGCCTGCAGCTGATCGGACGACGCCCCACCGCCGGAGCTGCCGGAGCCGCCTCCGAGCGAGCCGCCGCCGAGTGCACCGCCGAGGAAGCCCTGCAGCTGGCCGAGCAGCTCGTCGAGCGGACGGGTGGTCGCAGGCGCGCTTATCGACTGCGGCTGGTTGAGGTCCGTCAGCTCGATCGAGAGGTTGATGTCGAGCGATGTCGACTCTCTCGGAATGTCGACGCTCAGCGCCAGCGTGAGCTTGCGCAGCGTGTGATCGTCCGCGCCGCTCCACACGTCGATCGAGGCGCTCTTGACGGCGTCCTCGATCTGCGCGCGGTCGTCGGCGGGGATTCTGCTCGGGATCTGCTGGCCGGTCGGCAGGCCGCCCTGGGCGCTGACTCTCGCGAGGATGTTGTCGACGTCGTCGAGCAGGGCGTTCACGTCGACCTGCGAGCTGATGTGATCGGTCTCGACGCCGCCGATCGTCTCGGTCCCCTCGACGGTCGGGTCCTGCAGCCAGCTGAGCGGATCGAGCCCGAGGCTCTTGAGGCTCATCTGCTGATCGGAGGATTCCTCCTGCTGGGATCTTCTGTAGCTGTCCTTCAGCTGGTCGAGCAGCTGCGCCGGCACCTCGTACGAGGTGCCGCCGAAGTTGACGAACAGCTGGTCGCTCGTCGAGGTCAGGCCGGCTCTGAAGCCCTGGCCCTGGGCGTGGGCATCGAGCGACATGTCGAACTTCGGCAGCTCGTCGGATCCGACGCTCTGAAACGGCCCGGATATGCTCGCCGTGATCGGCCCTCTGACCGAGTCGTCGCCGCTGACGTCGACTCTCAGGTCGATGTCGGCCTTGCCGCTTCTGATGGCGTGCGTGCCGGTGAAGGTCTGTCTGAGCAGCGTCTCGGCGTCAGCCGAGCTGCCGCTGGAATCGCTGCCGCCGCCACTTCCGCCGCACGCGGCGAGCACGAGCGCGACAACCGCGAGCGCGAGCAGCGCGACGATCGCACGTGCCCGGTGTTGGACGAACCGATGGGTGAAAAGCACCTGCAAATCTCCTTGTGCGACGTGGCGGCCAGGCGAGCGAGCGTAGCATTCGTCAGCATGCGCTCTCTGCGCCTCCTCCTGTGCACCTTCATCGTCGCAGGTGTCCTGGTCGGGACCGTTCACACAAGCGTCGCCGCAGCGGCGAGCCGCGTGCTGGTGCTCGACCGCGATGGACATGTGCACAGCCGCGTCGACCCGGCGCTGCCGCCCGGATCCTCTCTGCCCGTCGAGGTGCCGCCTGCCGCCACGGCGGCCTCCGGCACTGCTCGCGCTGCTGCCGGCCGCTCGCGCGAGCGCACGGTCCGCAGCGAGCTGAAGCGGCTCCTGGCAGCGGGTGAGATCGACGCTGCGACGCAGGCGCGCTACCGACGCATGTTCGACGACGCGATCGGCACCGCGAGGCGGCTGAGCGGCACGCGCCGCAGCGAGCTGCAGGCAGCGATCGGGGACCTGCACGACATCGCCGCGCGCGGGCAGCTCGCGGCAGCGCGCCTGCCGGTGCTGTTCGCGACGCTGCAGCGCAACCGGCAATGGTGGACGACCGGCAGCCTGCTCGGCTACGGACAGCGCGTCGAGTTCTCCGACAGCGAGCTCGTGTGGCAGTACTACCCGGGCGAGGGAATCCAGCTGCAGGTGCTCGGCACCTTCGGCAAGGCAAACGGGCTGTGGATGGCCAAGTCCGACCGCAAGCTGCGCGCACTGCTCGACGAGATGGTGCCGATGGCGGCGCAGCGCGGCGGCGCGCTCGCGTGGGAGTACTACTTCGACTTCGGCGGCGGGGCGCCGCCGTGGACGAGCGGCATGGCCCAGGCGACCGGCATCCAAGCGTTGTCGCGAGCAGGCCAGCGGCTCGGGGAACCGGTGTACCTGGAAACAGCGCGGCAGGCGCTGAAGCTGTTTTCGCTCGCGCCGCCGGTCGGCGTGCGCCTGACGACGCCGGTCGGGGCGCGCTACCTCCTCTATTCGTTCGCGCCTGGGGAGATCGTCATCAACGCGTCGGTGCAGACGCTCGTTGCGCTGCACGACTACGCGGAGATCACGCACAGCGCCGCGGCCGGGCGGCTGTACCGCGCCGGCGACCGACAGGCGCGGCTCGACGTACGCGCCGGCAACACCGGCGCCTGGTCGGTGTACCAGCTGGGCGGCGCCGAGTCGGACCTCTCCTACCACGAGCTGCTCACCGGCTTCCTGCACAACCTGTGTGACCGCACGCGGACCGAGGTCTACTGCACGACCGCGAAGGCGTACTCGCAGGACCTGAAGGAGCCGCCGACGATGGAGCTGCTGACGAGACGGCTGCGCGCCCGAAGATATGCGCTCGTGCGCTTCGAGCTGTCGAAGGTCTCACGCGTTGGCATGACGATCCGCCGCCAGCTCGACGGGAAGGTCGTCCTCAGCACGAGCGCGAGCGTCTCGCGTGGCGAGCATTCGTATGGCTGGACCGTGCCGGCGACACCGGGCACCTACGACGTGACGCTGACCGGCACCGACCTGGCAGGGAACGCCGGCCGCGCGACGGGCACGATCGAGGTGCTTGGCAGAAGACCACGGGTCTAGAATCGGGCACGTGGCCGCCGACCCCGAGAGAACCTGGATCCTCACCGGCTCGCCGGAGAACTACACGGCCACGCGCGAGCATGGCTACCGCGTGGTCGGGCTGAAGGAGCGCAACCGCAACCGCGCGCTCGAGATCGTCCCGGGCGACCGCATCGTCCTGTACCTGACGCGCGTGATGGCGTTCGCCGCCTCGATCCGTGTGACGGGCGAGCTGTACGAGGACCGCACGAGAATCTGGCCGGGCAAGCCGGGCAAGGCGGACCCCTACCCGTGGCGCTTCGAGACGGAGCCCGAGCTCGTGCTGCCCGACGAGGAGTGGCTTCGCGCCGAGACGCTCGTCGGCGAGCTGGAGCACATCGGCAAGTGGCCGCGCGACCACTGGAAGCTCGCGTTCCAGGGCCAGATCCGCGCGGTTTCCGAGCATGACGCCGACGTGCTGCTCCTGCGGATGCGCTCAGCCGATCCCGCTCGCGCATGAGCGAGTCGCGCGACGGGACGCTCGCGCGGATCGGGCGAGCATGGCGGGCGCTGACGCCGGACGGGCGGCTGGCCGCGATCGCCTCCGCAGCGCTGTTCCTGTCTATGTTCCTGCCGTGGTACCAGGTGCAGGGCAGAGCGCTCGAGAAGAGCGTGACCGCGTTCGGCGCGTTCTCGTTCGTGGAGGCCGCGGTCCTGCTCGTGGCGCTGGCGGTGCTCGCGCTGCTGTTCGCGCGCAGCGAGCACGCAACCTTCCACCTGCCGGGCGGTGACGGCACGGCCGTGATGGCGGCGGGGGCGTGGATCGCCGTGCTGCTCGTGTGGCGGCTGTTCGACAAGCCCCACGTCACCGCGGCGCTCGTCGGCGTCGACTGGGGGATCTTCTTCGCGCTCGCGGCCGCGGGGGCGCTCGCCTACGCCGGATCGCGCATGCGGCGCGCGCAGCAGCCGTCCGCACCGCTCGTGCGGGAGCGGCCTCGCACGCGTCCTCGACCGGTGACGGAGGTCCCTCCTCCCCCAGCCCCGGGCACGACCGTCACGCAGGTGCTGCCGCCCGAGCGCCCGCGTCGCGCGGGGCGGGCGGGATCGGGCGCCTCCGAGGACCAGCTGACGATCCCGCTGCTGCCGTCGGACGAGCCGGACGCGAGCTGAGCAGCCGGCGGACGGCGTGCCTCCCGCCGCTATCGTTCGCCGTCCGGTGCCCCCCGTCGAACCCACATCGGTCGCACAGGTCGCCGACGGCCTGCGCTCGGTCGGCTACCTGCCGGGAGAGTCGACCGCGCTCGTCTCCTACCTCGCCGCCAAGCTCGGCAAGCCGGTGCTCGTCGAGGGGCCGGCCGGCGTCGGCAAGACGGAGCTCGCAAAGGCGCTGTCGCGCTTCCTCGGCCGCGAGCTCGTGCGGCTGCAGTGCTACGAGGGGCTCGACGAGGCGAAGGCGATGTACGAGTGGAACTACCGCAAGCAGCTGCTGCGGATCCAGGCGGAGGCCTCGGGCACGGGCTGGGATGCCGTCCAGGAGGACATCTTCGGCGAGGAGTTCCTGCTCGCACGGCCGCTGATGACGGCGATCGCGAGCCCGGATCCCGTCGTGCTGCTGATCGACGAGATCGACAAGACCGACCAGGAGTTCGAGGCGATGCTGCTCGAGCTGCTGTCCGACTTCCAGATCTCGATCCCCGAGCTGGGGCGGATCGACGCGCGTACGCAGCCGGTCGTGCTGCTGACGTCGAACAACTCGCGTGAGCTGACGGAGGCGCTCAAGCGCCGCTGCCTGTACCTGTGGCTCGACTACCCGGACGTCGAGCACGAGCTGGAGATCGTGCGACTGCACACGCCGGAGCTGAGCGAGACGATCGCGCGCAAGCTCGTCGCGATCGTGCAGGAGGTGCGCGAGCTGGATTTGAAGAAGCCGCCGTCGATCGCCGAGTCGATCGACTGGGCGCGCGCGCTGCTGCTGCTCGGCGCCGAGGACCTCGACGCGCAGACGTTCCGCGAGACGATGTCGGTGATCGTCAAGCACCGCGCCGATCTCGACACGGTCGCCGCGCGCGTCGGCATGCGGCTCGAGGGAGCGCCCGATGGGGCCGCAGGCTCCCGAGCCGGCGCGTAGGCCGCGCGCTCCGCAGGGGGTCGGCGGCCTCGGGTCCGCCCGGCCGGCCTCGGTCGACGCCCATCTGATCGGCTTCACCGAGGAACTGCGCGGCGAGGGGGTGGCGATCGGCACGTCCGAGCTGCTCGACGCGTTCGCGGCGCTGGGCGAGGTGCCGTGGACGGTGCGCGAGGACTTCAAGGAGGCACTGGCCGCGACGCTCGCGAAGTCGCCCGACGACCGGCGCGTGTTCGAGCTCGTCTTCGACCGCTTCTTCTTCCGCGCCGCCGAGGCGGAGGCGGCCGTGCAGGGCGTGACCGAGGGCGAGGGCTTCGAGGGCGCCGACCAGATCGACGTGGACGCGCTGCGCGAGCAGATCGCCGCCGCGCTGCAGGAGGGCGGCACGGAGGGCGCGATGCGCGACCTCGCGCGGCTTGCGATCGCGGCCTTCGGCGAGCGCGGCGAGGGCTCCGGCGTGATCGGCGTGGACGTGCAGCGGATCCGCCGCTCGCTCGGCCTGCGCGCCGAGCCGCAGCCGGACTTCCCCGAGGGCGACCCGCGCCGCGACGGGGTCCCGCGCGAGCAGCTGCGCAGATTCGAGCAGCAGCTGCGGCGCGAGCTGGAGCGCGGGCAGATCGAGCGCACGCGCCAGCTGCCGCCGGCGCGGCCGCTGAGCGAGATGGACCGCTCGCTGCCGGGCGGGCCGATCCAGGATCTCGCGGCGGTGCACAAGGTCGTCGCGCAGCTGAAGCGACGGCTCGCGACGCAGGGCAAGGAGCTGCGCGGGCGCAGACGCCATGCGCACGTCGACGTGCGGCGCACGATGCGCGCCTCCTTGCAGACGGGCGGGGTCCCGGTCGAGCTGCGCTACCGGCCGCAGCGGCCGCGGCGACCGGAGCTGTTCGTGCTGTGCGACGTCTCAACGAGCGTGACGTCGGCGAGCGTCTTCTTCCTGAGCGTGCTGCACGCGCTGCACGACTCGTTCCGCAAGCTGCGCTCGTTCGTCTTCATCGAGCGGATCTCCGAGGTCACGGAGGTGTTCGAGCGCGAGCGCGACTTCCGCAGAGCGAGCGAGGCGATCTCGCGCGACGCGGGCGTCGCCGACATCTCCGGCTACACCGACTACGGACGCGTGTGGACCGAGTTCCTCGCCGCGGTCGAGGACGACCTGCACCCGCGCGCGACCGTGATCGTGCTCGGCGACGCGCGCACGAACGGCCGGCCGCCCCGCGATGACGTCTTCGCCGCGATCGCCGCGAAGGCCGGCCGCACCTTCTGGCTCAACCCCGAGCCGCGGCTCTACTGGAACTACGGCGACTCGGTGATCTCGACGTACGAGCGCCACTGCACCGCGTTCGAGTGCTGGACCGCGAACCAGCTGGAGGAGTTCGTGAAGGCGCTGGCGAAGCCGCAGGTCAGCTGACCCGCGGCTTCGTCGCGGGACCTACGCGACCGGGATCGTGTACGTCGCTCTCGCCGCGCCGACGAGCGAGTTGCCTCTGAACGAGACCTGCAGCAGCAGCGCTCTCACGCCTCTCAGCTTCGACGTTCTCACTCTCAGCTGCTTTCTGTAGCGGCAGGCTCTCGACACTCTGACCGTCGTTCTGAGCAGCGTGCGTCGTCTGCCTCTCGTCTTGCTGAGTCTGAGGCGGATCACTCTGCCTCTGCACGCAGCCGCCGCGCTGATGCCTCTCGGCGGCGTGAGTCTGCCCGAGACGGGCACGGTCACGAATCGCCGGCCGCGTCTCGCGACGCCGCCGGTGACGGGTGGGTTCGCGGCCGACGGGAATCTGATCGCGGGCGGTCTCGGCGTGGTTGGCGGCGGCGTCGTTCCGCCGCCTCCGGCCGGTGGCGCGGGCGGCGCTGCCGGGATCACGTTGGCGGCGTCGCTGGTCAGCAGCAGCTTGCCGCTCGTGCCGCCGACGGCGGCGTCGTTGGCGGACGCGAGGCTGACGGCCTTCCAGTCCTGCGTCGCCACCGCGCCGCCGGCGGGGTTGAACCAGAAGGTCGCCCCGTCGATCGAGGTGACGATCATGCCGGCGGTGCCGGCGGCGAGCACCGTGCCGCCGTTGAAGTCGATGCTCTCGCCTCTGGTGAGCGAGCTGGTGGTGCCGTCGGCGCCGCCGACCGTCCAGTCGACCGCGCTGTTCCAACCATCGGTCGTGCGCGCGTAGTAGGAGCCGCCGATGCCGTTTGGCGCGACAGACCACATGCGGTTCGAGTTGCTCGGGTCGCCGACGAGGCGGCGCGTCGTCTCGAAGCCGTTGCCGGCCGAGCCGGGCTTCGGGGAGGCGTCTGAGGTCAGCGCGTTGGACGAGAAGAAGACCTGCCCGAACGACTTGCCGACGAAGTAGATCGCGGAGGAGCCGGGGATCGGGAAGGCGTCGTCGATGTCCGCGGTGATGCGGCAGGCGCCGGGGGTACCTCTGTTGATCCACTCCCAGGTGCCTCTCGCGCCGACGTTCGCGGCCGTCGCTACGTCGGGGGTGCGGAAGATCTGGTTGCCACCGGCGAACAGCCACGCACGCGCGCTGCCGGCGAAGCGGACGCTGTCGACGTCGCCGATCGGCTGAAGGTCGGAGCACCCGAAGGGACTCGTCGCATTGCCGCCCGCGATGCCGTCGACCTGCGTCCACGTCTCGCCGGCGTCGGTGCTCCGCAGGACCGTTCCGTTGGTGCCGACGGCGAAGCCGATGTTGCCGCCGTCCTGGAACTCGATGTCCTTGATGACGGCGCCGGGGACGAATCTCTTCTCCTGGAAAGCGCTGCCGACGCGCTTGAACACTCTGCCCGCGCCGGTGCCGAACCAGAAGCGGTCAGGTCCCTGGTACTCGATCGCGGTGATGTCCTCCCCGGTGTTCGAAGGGATCTCGGTCCAGGTCGTCGCGCGAGCGCTCGACGCGAAGAACGCGGCGGTCAGCAGACCGAGCGCGAGGGCGATGCGCGGCGAACCGCGCCGGATCCAGGTCATATGAGGCGCCTCCGGGGGCGGGGGACGTCGGACGCGGGCACCGTACACGACCGCTCGACGGCCGTGGCGCAGCTTCTCGACGGATGTCCACGAGCATGCGGGCAACTGCCGGTCCGCATGGGTGCCACCGCGCTGAAGTCCGGGCGTTAGTCTTCGTTCCCGGTATGGGAGGCCGACGGCGGACATCACGAGCGGTGCGACGGGTCCTCGGGTGCGGGCTCGCCGTGCTCGGGCTGCTCGCGGGAGCGCCGGCCGGTGCTGGCGCCTCGTACGCCTTCCCGTTCGACGAGCTCGTCGTCTTCATCCACGGGGTCGGGAGCGTGCCGGGCGTCGACTACGACCAGATCGTCACGGACGAGCCGGTCGACCTCGACGGAATCACGCTCATCGCGTTCCCGGACGGCCAAGCCCTCTGCACGGCAGTCCCGGCGCTGGAGGACGGCACCACATACACGCTGCTCTCGACGACCGGCGGGCTGAGCGGCCGGCTCAGCGACGGCGAAGGGACGCTGGAGGAGGGCGACATGTACCCCACCCTCCTCCCCTTCGGCAGAGGGTGCAGCAGTTCGCTCGGCGGTCTGGAGATCCACTACCACGAGACCGGACCGGTGCAGACGGTGACCGCGACCGTGGTCGGCGGCTCGCCGATTCCCGTGACGAGAATCAGCCTGGAGTCGGATCCGTGGATCATCGAGACGAACCAACTGGCGACGTTCACGGCCACCGTCTTCGTCAGCTCCGGGACGGCGGCCGGCACGGTGTCCTTCCACGACACCTTCGTCGACAACGACGCGATCGCGTGCCCTGACCAGCACGTCGTCGCGACCGCGGGCGCGCCTGCCACGGCGACCTGCCAGACGACCGACTCGACGCTGGACGACGCGTCGCGGGCCGGCACGGGCCCGTCGCTGACCGCGACGTTCGCGTCCGACGATCCGGCGCTGGTGCGAGGGTCCGACGGGCACGCGTGGATCTCCGTCAGATCCGGCACGACGACGACGCAGCTCACGCCCGCCGCCGGGACGGTGACGGCGGGCACGCCGCTCGACCTGCTCGCGACAGTGACGCCCACCTTCCAAGGGTTGTTCGCGCCGAGCGGCACGGTCACGTTCCGCGACGGCGGCGCAGTGCTGCCCGGCTGCGAGAGCGTGCCGCTCCCGGGTGACGGCGACGTCCACTGCAACGCCATGCTCGAGGCTCCGGGAACGCATGCGCTGACTGCCGAGTACGTCGCCGCGGGGCCGGCGGAGCCGTGGGCCTTGCCGGATTTCCTCGGCTCGATGTCGGCGCCGGCGCCGGTCGTCGTGCTCCGGAGACACGCGAGACACGTCAGATGCCCGCACCCCAGAGGGCACAGACGCGCGCACAAGGCACACGCGCGGCGGTGTACTACGATCCGCGCTTGAAAGCACACCAGGGGGGCTGGCAGGTGAGCCGGCTGAGATAGCGCCTCCGAGATCCCGGCGCTGACCCTTCGAACCTGTGGGGTAATGCCCGCGGAGGGAGCGATGGACGGCGTACGGGTCGACGCAGTGGAGCGGGTCTTCCGTGGCCGTCGTGGTGCCGAGGTCGTTGCGCTGCGCGGGATGGACCTGCGCGCTGCGCCTGGCGAGATCGTCGCGGTCGTCGGCGCCAGCGGCTGCGGCAAGTCAACATTGCTGGAGCTGATCTGCGGGCTGCAGCAGCCGGATGCCGGCTCGGTCACGGCCGACCCTGCCGTGCTGATGCCGCAGCGAGACCTGCTGCTGCCGTGGGCGAGCGCGCTCGACAACGCGGCGCTCGCGCTGCGGGCTCGCGGCGTCGGGGCCGGCGCCGCGCGCGAGCAGGCGCGTCCGTTGTTCGAGCGCTTCGGCCTGCGCGGTTTCGAGGACGAGCGGCCGGCAGCGCTGTCGGGCGGGATGCGCCAGCGCGTCGCGTTCGTGCGCACGCTGCTGGCCGGCAAGCCGGTGCTCGCGCTCGACGAGCCGTTTGCGGCGCTCGACGCGCTCACGCGCCAGGAGATGCAGGGTTGGCTCGGGCGGGCGCTCGCCGACGAGCCGCGCACCGTCGTGCTCGTGACGCACGACGTCGAGGAGGCGATCGTGCTCGGAGACCGCGTCGTCGTGATGTCGCCACGGCCGGGACGGGCGGTGGCTGAGCTGGCCGTGGACCTGCCGCGGCCGCGGCATCGCACCGACGCGGCCGTGGTGGCGCTGCGCGAGCGAGCGATGGACGCGTTGGGAGCGGTCGTATGAGCGAGACGAGAGGACCCGCGGAGGAGCCGCTGCGCACGGGCGGCGTGCATGCCAACCCCAATGCCCGGATGCCGACGCTGCCGACGCTGCCGACCGTGATTGGCTGGGCATCGGCGCTGCTGATCCTGCTCGCGCTGTTCGGCGCGTGGGAGCTGTACGCCGACTTCGGACCGGTCGATCCGCTCCTCCTCCCCGCCCCGCACGATGTTGCGCAAGCGCTCTACGAGGACCGTGCGCTGCTGTGGGAGAACTTCACGGTGACGGCCGGCGAGGTGCTGCTGGGGGTCGTCGTCGCCGGCGCCGCCGGCTTCGCATGCGCGATCGCGCTGCATCTCTCGCTTGCGCTGCGCCGCTCGGTCTACCCCCTGCTGGTCGCGTCGCAGACGATCCCAATCGTGCTCATCGCTCCGCTCCTGGTGGCCTGGCTCGGCTTCGGGATCGCCCCGAAGCTCGTGATCATCGCGCTCGTCTCGTTCTTCCCGATCGTGGTCACGACGCTCGACGCGCTCGCGCGCGTCGACTCGGAGACGATCAAGTTGCTCCGAACGCTCGACGCTCCTCGTCTTCGCGTGCTGCGACACGTCGAGCTGCCGGCGGCGCTGCCGGGCCTCTTCAGCGGGGCGAAGGTCGCCATCGCGGTTGCCGTGATCGGCGCCGTCTTCGCCGAGTACGCCGGCTCCTCGTCGGGCCTCGGCAACTTGATCCAGACCGCCATCCCCAACCTCAAGACAGAACGCGCCTTTGCGGCCGTCATGATCCTGTCCGCGTTCGCGATCGCGCTGTTCGGCCTGCTCACGCTGGCCGAGCGGCTGTTCGTGCCGTGGGCGCACAACCCCCCAGGAGGCAACACCCGATGAAGCGACTGCTCCCGCTCGCTGCTGCGCTCGCCGCGCTGCTGCTGGCGCTTGCCGGATGCGGTGAGAAGCAGGACACGATCGAGCCCGCAGGTGCGACGCGGTCGCTCACGCTGATGCTCGACTACCTGCCGAACCCGGACCACGTCGGGCTCTATCAGGGGCTCGCGGCCGGCGACTTCGCCAGAGCGGGCCTCGACGTGAAGGTGCAGACGCCATCGGATCCGGCCGCGCCGCTGAAGCTGCTCCAGGCTGGCAAGGTCGACCTCGCGGTCTCGTACGAGCCAGAGCTGCTGATCGCGCGCGACAAGGGTGCGCAGCTCGTGTCCGTCGGCGCGATCGCGCAGGTGCCGCTGACGTCGCTGATGTCGCTGCAGAGAGGCTTCGACGGGCCGCGCGATCTCAGAGGCGAGCGCGTCGGGACGGCGGGGATCCCCTACCAGAGCGCCTACCTGCAGACGATCCTCCAGCGCGCAGGGGTGCCGGTCGACTCCGTGAAGGAGACGAACGTCGGCTTCAACCTCGTGCCGGCAATGCTGTCGAAGAGAGTCGCGGCGACGCTCGGCGCGTTCTGGAACGTCGAGGGAGTGCAGCTCAGACGTGCCGGCAAGAGACCGACGATCGTCCGCATGGAGCAGGTCGGCGTGCCGACGTACAACGAGTTGATCCTGGTCGCGGGCAAGGAGACGCTCGCGGACCACGGCGACGACGTGCGCGCGTTCGTGCAGGCGCTCGCGCGCGGCTACGAGGCAGCGCGAGCGGACCCGGCTGCCGCCACGGACGCGCTCGTGAAGGCTGCGCCGGATCTCGACAAGGCCTTCGCGCTCGCAAGCGTGAAGGCATCGCTGCCGGCCTTCTTCCCGACGCAGGCGGGCAAGCCGTTCGGCTGGCAGAGTCCGAAGGAGTGGAACGCCTACGCGAACTGGATGTTCGAGCACGACCTGCTCGGCGTGCGTCCGAACTCCAGCTCGACCGCGCTCACGAACGAGTTCCTGGCGGGGCAGAGCGGCTGAGGTTGGACGAGGACCGCGAGTTTGCGTGTCCAGGCGACACGCAGATTCGCGGGTCCTCAGGCCGCCGCGGCGACCGCGCGCAGCTCGGGCGCGGTCGCGCGCAGCGCGTAGGCGGCGGCGAGGCCGGCCCACTCGCCGTAGGGCGCGAAGAAGTCGCGCACCTCGTCCTCCGTTGCCCGCGAGCGGGGATCTCCCCCGCTCTGCAGGCGGCCGACGAGCTTCACGTAGGCGAGGTCACCGGCTGGCAGCGCGTCGTAGCGGCCCTGACCGAGCAGTGCGAGCAGCGACAGCGTCCAGGTGCCGATCTCAGGGATGCGGCGCAGGCGGCGCCACCCGGGCGCGGGATCCTCGGCGTGCAGGTCGGCGCGCCCCGACGCGACCTCCTCGGCGACGCGCCGCAGCGCGAGCGCGCGCTTGGGCGCGAGATCGAAGGCGCACAGTTGCGCGGGCGCCTGCGCCGCGACGGTCGCAGCGGATGGCAGGTCGCGCAGACCGCTGTGCGAGCAGTGGCGTCCGAGCCGCGCGACGATCCGGCGCTGGATCGCGGCCGCGCGCACGTACTCGATCAGCTGCTCGGTGACCGCCCAGGCGAGCGCCTCGAAGGGCTCGGGCCGGCGGCGCAGGCGCACGGCCGGATCGGTGCGCACGGCGGCGCCGATCAGCGGGTCGTCGCGGAAGCGGTCGTGGAAGGGCCGCAGATCGTCGTCGACGCCGAGCGCGAAGCGCATCCGCTCGAGTCCCCACGCCGCCGCGGCCGGATTGGCGGACGCGGCGCCGAACAGGACGCGGTCGCGCGCCGTCTGGGCGACGCGCACGACGACCGGCTCGTCGTCGGGACCGTGGTGCAGCAGGCGGTGGACAACACCGGCGCGGACGCTGAGGACGCTGTCGGGTCCGCTCGCGCGCGAGAGACGGAAGGGCCAGACCGGTCTGACCTCGACGCGCAGCTCGCGCGTGCCCGGGGCGGGCGAGACCGGTGCCGGTCGAGGTCGAGAGCGGCGGACAGGGCGGAACGAACCGGCGGCGACGCTCACTCGCCGCGACCGAGCAAGTGCACGTCAAGCAGGAACGAGCGCGTCCCGAGCACCGACATCACTTCCGGCCCAGCGTCGCGCTTGCGGCGACGCTTCACGGGCGAGCGAGAACGCGAGACGTGGCGGCTGATCGCCACGACCGTCGCGGCCCCGGCGACGAAGCCGGTCGCCGCGACAGCGGCCGCCTGCACGGCCGGCAACTGACGCCGCGGCACGGCGCGCTCCAACGCGCGCACCTCCGCGGCGAGCACAGGCACGCCATCGACCGTCTCCTCGGGCTCGACGAGATCGGGCGCGGGCTCGGCGACAGGCTGAGCAGAATCGGGCATCGCGACCGAAGCATCGTGACAGCGCACCCGGTCGGACGGCAACAGACAGCCAGATACTGCGCGCCTGTCACCGACAAACGAACCCTCAGGCTGGAGCGCCCGCCCCCACCGGCACGGCCTCGAACTCGGCCGCTTCCTCGGGCATCGCGTCCTCGAACAGGCGCTCATACAACCGGTAGCGACGGGCGACCGTCCCGCCCATCCCCTCCATCGCTCGGTTCATCGACTTGTTCGACTCGAGGATCCAGCCCATCTCGCCCCACTTCTGCGGCGTGACCTCGGCCGAGTCGAAGTGCAGCTCGTAGAAGCGCGCGGCGACGCCGGTGTGCTGGTACTCGCGCTTGACGCCCAGCGCGAACACGCGCACGCGGTCGATCTTGCGGCGGTACCAGAGGAACTTCGCCCAGCCGAACGGCAGCACGCGACCCTTCATGCGTCTGAGCACCTGGTTGTAGTCGGGCAGCGTGAGCGCTGCGCCGACCACCTCGCCGTCCTCTTTCTCCGCGATGAACGCCCAGTGCTCGTCGAGCAGCGGCTTGAGCATTCTCGCGTAGTGGCGGACCTCTCTCTCGGTCAGCGGCGAGAAGCCCCAGTTTCTCTCCCAGGCAGCGTTGTAGACCTCGAGGAAGCGGTCGATCTCGGCGTCGATGTCCTTCTTGCGCATCGGCCGGACCGTGATCCCGTGCTTGGTCTCCACGGCGGCGGCCATTCTCCAGATCGCCGGATGGACTCTCTCGCGGCCCTGGATGTGCAACTCCCACATCAGCGTGTCCATCGCCTTGACCATCCCCGCGCCCTCGATCAGCGCCGGGTAGTAGCGGGGCGTCCAGTTCGTGAGGATGATCGGCGGGCGCTCAAAGCCCTCGACGAGCACGCCGCACTCGTCGTTCATCGTGAAGTCCATCGGGCCGACCATGCGGTCGCGCCCACGCGCGCGCAGCCACTGCTCGGCGGCGGCCAGCAGCGCGGCGGCGGCCTCCGGGTCCTGCTCGCACTCGAAGAAGCCGAACAGGCCCCAGGTGTTGTCCTGGAACTCGTTGAAGATGCGGTCGACCTGCGCGGTGATGCGCCCGACCGCGCGACCGTCGCGCCAGGCGAGGAAGTACTCCGCCTCGCCGTGCTCGAACCACGGGTTCTTGCGTCGGTCGAGGAACTGGCGGCGCTCGGAGACGAGCGGCGGCACCCAGTTCGGCTCGTTACGATAGAGCTGCCAGGGCAGCTTGATGAAGGTCGTGAGGTCGCGCTTGGACGCGACTGGCCGGACGTCGAGACCCATTGGCGGCGGACACTATATGCCCACCACCATCGACGTCTTCAGCAAGGCACGCACGCACGAGCGCGTCGCGCAGCTTCAGGCCGCCCGCGAGATCGACGCGGTGCCCTACTTCCGGCGCCTGGAGTCGGCCGCGGCGCCGATCGTGGAGATGGAGGGCGAGCAGCGGATCATGCTCGGCTCCAACAACTACCTGGGGCTGACGGCCGACCCGCGCGTGATTGAGGCGGCGCACGACGCGATCCGCCGATATGGCACCGGCGTGACCGGCTCGCGCCTGCTCAACGGCACGCTCGACATGCACCTCGAGCTCGAGGCCGAGCTTGCCGGCTGGATGAGCACCGAGGACGCGATCGTCTACACGACCGGGCACCAAGCCAACCTCGGCGCGATCGGCACGATCCTCGGCCCGGAGGACACGGTCGTCGTGGATTCTGGCGACCACGCCTCGATCCTCGACGGCGTGCTGCTCTCGCGCGCGAAGCTGCGCGCATTCCGCCACAACCGACTCGACCTGCTGGAGAAGCGCCTGCGGCAGGCGGAGGCCGACGGCGGCGGGATCCTCGTCGTCGTCGACGGCGTCTTCTCGATGGAGGGCGACGTCGCGCCGCTTCCGGAGATCGCGGACCTCGCCGAGCGCTTCGGCGCGCGCCTGATGGTCGACGAGGCGCACGGGCTGGGCGTGCTGGGCGCACGCGGCGCGGGCGCGAGCGAGCTGCTCGGCGTCGAGGAGCGCGTCGACCTGCG
>Ga0126311_10000101_pt1 | contig 41950 bp, 50 predicted proteins | sample Plot61_FD_92539 | JGI IMG/M metagenome (GOLD analysis project Ga0126311, IMG submission 92539) | Serpentine soil microbial communities from UC McLaughlin Reserve, CA, USA - Plot61 | ecosystem: Environmental > Terrestrial > Soil > Grasslands | place: USA: UC McLaughlin Reserve, Lake County... | reverse complement strand
GTAAGTATCCAAATCCAGAGGAAGCATCTAAACATACAATGGAAGCTCATGTTACTATGCGTCACTTTGAAGATGCTGTAAGAAAAGTAAGAACCCAAAGAGATATGAAACCTGGAATGAAAGATACATTAGTCCATTTCCGATAATTTTAAAATAAAAGAAGATTATTTTTATTTCAATTTTTTTTCTCTATGTTAATAACTTTCGCAGTATCTAAATCAGAATACATATACTTACAAAAAAAAGAGTCTACAAGAGCATCCAAAATTTCTTTAATGGCAAATATACATGGTTTTTTCTTAACAGTACCATTAAATTCAAATGAATCAACTTTAAATAATTTTTTAAAAAATAAGCATACATGGATAATAAGAACATATAATTATTATAAAAAATTTAATTCAAATTTTGGAAAAAGGTATGATAACGGATTATATATCTATTATTTAGGACAAAAATATAAAGTTGATATAGTTAAAGATGTTATAAATAATGCAATAATATCCTCTTCACTTAATAAAATAACATTTCATCTGAAAAATAAAAAAAGCTATAAAAAATATATAAAAGAATGGTATCTTTCACAAACTTCTATTGTAATAAAGGAAAGAATAAAAATTTTTAGTCATTTGTTAGATGTCAAATATTCTAAAATAAAAATAAAAGATAATTCTACAAGATGGGGAAGTTGTTCTAACAAAGGAAGGTTAAATTTTAGTCTTTATTTGATTGCTTTTCCGATTGATATCATTGATTATGTTATTGTACATGAGTTGGCACACTTAAAAGAATTCAATCATTCTAAAAAATTTTGGGAGATCGTTAGTAATATGGACCCTTACTATAAAGAAAAAACTTCTTATTTAAAACAATATGCTAATTTAGTTATTCTTTAAGAAATTCTATATAAAAGGTATATCATCAGATAAGATTTAATTAGTATTCTTTTTCTCTTCTATTCTAATACCTTTTCTATAACCATGAGTAAATTCTGCATCATAGACTTTTGATAATTGGTATTCAAGGGGTTCGAGAACATTTCCAACAATTATTAATGCAGTCTTTATTATTTTCTCTTTTTTAGTCTTCTCTACAATATCTTTTAATGTTCCTTTAATTATTTTTTCATCTTTCCATGTTGCTCTATAAACTACTGCAGCTGGAGTGTCAACTGTATATCTTCCGCCTTTTAATAATTCTTCAACTACTTCTTTTATAAGATGAACACTCAAGTAAAAAACCATAGTACTACCATGTTTTGCCAATTCAGAAATTTTCTCTATTTCAGGAACTGGTGTTCTAAATTCAGCTCTTGTAATGATCAAAGTCTGTGTAATTCCAGGTAAAGTTAATTCTAAATTCAAAGAAGATGCAGCACCCAAAGTAGCGGTTATACCAGGAACCACTTTACATCTAATTCCTTCTTTCTCGAGTCTATCGATCTGCTCTCTAATAGTACTGAATAATGCAGGATCACCATCATGAAATCGTATTGCCAATTGGCCTTGTTTTGTAATATCTCTGAGGTAACCAAAAATTTTTTCTCTATTTAATAAAGCGGCATCGTATAGTTTTGCTTCTTTTTTTGCATATTTTAAAATTTCAGGATTTAGCAGTGAACCTGAATAAATTACCAGATCTGCATTTTCCAATAAATTTTTTGCTTTAATTGTTATTAATTCAGGATCACCTGGACCTGATCCAACAAAATAAACTGTATTATTCTCTATCATTTCTTTTTACTACCATAATTGAAAAATATTTACTACTAGGTTGTTTTTTACCTTTGATATCTTTAAGACTTTTTATCTCTAAGATATTTTCTTCTGTAGAAACATCTTGAGCTATAGCTATCTTAGATTCATCACTAAATCCTGTATCTGATAACATCTCTATTACATTATCAAAGTATCTTCCATCTTTTAAGAAAACTATTGTATCAGATGATTTAACAGTATTTTTCACCTTGTTTAAATCATAACAAGCCGGAACTATAGACAAATTTTCATCGCCTTCCACCAAACTTATTTTTGCTTCTGCTGCAAAAGCAAATATTGAAGTAATTCCAGGAATAATTTCTATTTCTATATCTTGGTAGTTTCTTTTTAATTCTTTATGAATATATATCCATGTACTATAAAGTGAGGGATCCCCTACAGTCAAGTAAAGCGTTTTTTTTCTAGCCCTTACCATTTGGACAATCTCAAAAGCATTTTTTTTCCAATATTCTTTCAAGGAATCCCTATCTTTAATCATAGGAAAAACGAGATTAATGACTTCAGTAGTTTTTTTTAGATGTTTTTCTACAATAGATAACGCAATACTAGGCTTATTTAACTTTGAAGTAGGAACAAAGATGACATCAGCTTCCTGAATTAAATTTAAAGCGCGGATAGTTAATAATTCAGGATCACCAGGGCCACATCCAACACAAAAAAGTTTCACAATTTTTATTAAATAAGAATGACTAATTTAAATCATAAAAGCTAATTAAATAATGTAGGATTACTCATATCTTTGTAGCAGAAATCAATAAAACCGGATTTCTTGATAATATCATAGTACCTGTTTTGGTTTTTCGTCCTTTTGATATTGTCACTTGAGTAAAATCAATATCCTTAATATCTCGAGATTTATTTATGGCTTCCATAGCTTTAAACATTGTTTCAATAAGGATTGTAGTAATAACCAATCTCCCTCCTTTATTTAGTTTATTTATAGATCGATGTATTATTGCTTCTGTTTTTCCAGTAGTTCCTCCAATAACAATACCATCTACCGAGGGAAGCGATTCTAACATATCGTATGCATCTCCTTTTATGATTTCTGCAATTACTTTAAATTTTTCTAGATTTGTCTTTGTTAAATCAATTGCTTTGGAGTCCACATCAATACCAAATACTTTTCCATTTTGGCATTGAAAACAAAGTTCTACTGTAATACTGCCACTACCACATCCTATATCAATAACTGAATAATTTTCTTTTAGACGAAGTTTGCTTATAATTATTGAGCGAACTTCTTCTTTAGTTATTGGTATTTCTTCATTTCTCAAAAAATATTCGTCAGGAATCCCTGGTGTTTTACTATTCCAAAACATTTTTCTATCTACATTGCAAGATTTTGATGCAAACCTGTATATGCCAATATCATAAACATGAGAAGCAAGAAAATAAAGGGAAAAATACCATTAGTAACGAATTTTCTCTTCTCAGCTTTTGGTACATTTGGAATAATTTTTTTGGATAGCCAATAAGAAATAATATAAAAAAATAAAGCCATAATAAAAACAATTCCTATTACCGTTCCTTGATTAGTATTAGGGGATATAATAAATGCTATTGTGACACCGGCAAGTATTCCTAATAATGCTCTTACAAAATAAACTTTATCTGTTGGTTCCAAATTGAATTCATTATATAAAAGAGAGTTTAATTCTTTCCGGTCTGATTTTACTAACATTAAATTGTAGTTAATATTTAGCTACTATATAATTAATTTAGAAGTGGAATTATCATCAATAGAGTTACGTTATATTGTTAATTGTGTAAATTCAAAGCTTATTACTATTGGAGGATATTACTTGAGCCAAGTACATGGGATTACAAAAGATTCTCTGGCATTAAAATTTCATCATTCTATTGAACGAGATATTCTTTTGATAATCTCTACTAAAGGTATGTGGATAACTAAAATGGTATTTAAACAAGTAGAAGAAAACGAGTTAGTTAGAAATGCAAAAAAAGAAATTGAAAGATCTCGAATAATTTCACTTGAACAATTAGATTCTGAAAGAATAGCAATTTTTAAATTTGAGCATCCTGATAGCACAATTCGATATTTAATATGTGAATTCTTTGGTCAAGGAAATATCATTATTTGTGATGAATCTATGAAAATACTATCGATCCTTAATTCACTTGAAGTACGACATAGAACATTACGTGTAGGATTAAAATATTCTCAACCACCATCAAAGGGATTGGATATCTTTAAAATATCGATTGAAAAGTTTGAATCACAATATCAAGACGAAACAAGAAATTTGGAAATATCCAAATGGTTAGGGCGTAGTTTCTCATTACCAAAAAAATTTGTAGAAGAGATACTTTTTCGAGGTAATACAAATAATAATAAAAAAATAAAAGAGTTGACTAGAGATAACCTTTTATCAATTTTTACAAATACAAAAAAGATAGTTGAAGAAGTAATATGCGAAAATAAACATTCTCCCATAGTGATTTTAGATACAAATAATGTACCTTTTGATGCATCCCATCTTCCATTGAAAACAATGGAAAATTTAATTATAAAACCGATGGATTCATTTATGGATGCACTAGATGAAGTACTCTGCAATGATCTAATTACTATTGGGAAAAGACTTCATACTATAGAACTTGATAATAAACTTTCAATTTTAGAACATGATCTATCGGAACAAGATAAGGCTAAACAAAAAGTGTTAGCAAAATCCACCACAATCAGAAAACTTGCATCTGATTTGATGAATATTTCTTCATCTAATCCTATTGAATTGGATAATCTTTTGAATAAACATTCATCTAAACTAATATTGGAAAAGGGAAAAAAATATTTAGCCATAGGAGAAGAACAAATTCAATTTGAGGAAAATGTGCGAAAAGTATCTTCACTTCTTTACGGAAGAGCAAAGGAAATGGAAAGAGGAAGTGAAACTATCGATAAGGCTAGACTTAAAATATTAGATGAAATAACTGAATTGAAAAGAAAAACAAATATTGCTGAAAAAAAAATTGATGTAAAAGAACAAAAATCAAAGGAATGGTTTGAAAGATATAGATGGTTCATTACATCTGATGGTTTATTAGTGATTGGTGGAAGAGATGCCTCCTCAAATTCTGCTATAATAAGAAAACATATGACCGAACAGGATGTAGTTTTTCATGCAGAAATTCATGGTTCTCCATTTTTTTTAGTCAAAAATATAGGAATCAATGAGGAAGAGATTAATCAAAATAGTCAAAGTCTTTTAGAAGGAGCCATAGCTACTGTGTCTTTTAGTAGAGGTTGGAAGGATGGATTGTCTAGTGCAGATGCATATTGGGTCTATCCAAATCAGGTAAAAAAAGGGGCGCCAACGGGACAATTTCTTCCAAAAGGATCTTTTGTAATTGAAGGAAAAAGAAATTTTATTAAAGGATTGGAATTGAAGCTGTCTATAGGTGTAACTAAAGAAAATGACAATTATAAAATAATATGTGGACCAGTAGAAAGTATAAAATCAAAAAGTATAATTCATTCTATACTATTACCTGGTACTTTGGATCCAATGCATACTGCAAAAAAAATAAAAACAGAATTAATAAATAATTCACAAAATAAAGCAGAATTAATAGAATATTTAAAAAAAGTATCATTGGATGATATAATTAGGGTATTACCTTCAGGGAAAATCAAAATATCCTTATCTGAACGAGGTAAACTATATACAAATTGATGTTTTATTTATCAGTAAACTAATTATGTTTGGTAATACCAAGGATTGACGTGGGAGCCAATCATCTAAGCAGTAACCATAGAGATGCAAATATGACAACAAGGGTTCTTGTCAGAGACATTATGAATAGTCCCATCATTTCAGCAACACCTGATACTAATATTAAAGAAATTGCAGATAAAATGAAAACAGAAAGGATTGGAAGTATTATTATTTTCAAAGATGAAGAACCATTAGGAATAGTTACTGATTGGGATATTGTTACAGATGGCTTTTCTCGTGATGTACCACCCAGTTCAATAAAGGCATCAGAGATCATGAAAAAGTTATACACTATTGAAGGAGCAGCTACAATCACAGAGGCAGCTAGGACATTGAGAAAACATAACATAAAAAGATTAGGAGTTGTTTATAAAGATAGAGTAGTAGGTATTATCTCTTCTTCAGATGTTATAGCTGTTACTCCTGAATTGATAGATGTTGTTTCTGAAAAATCAGCTTTGATACGAGGAGAAGTTGGTCGTCCTACTGGTCATATTTCTGGTTATTGTGATGAATGTGGGGAGTGGACCGACCTTTTATTATATAATGATGGTACTTTTACATGCGAAGAATGTAGAGGTGAATCGTCGTTATCCTAATACAATTTACCCTTTAAATTTTAATTAATTGGAACTTTTAGTTTTAAAAACTATAAAGAAATATATTTGAAAATTAGTAAAATAACTATGACTAAAGTCATGATCTATTTTTAAATTTTCTATTGAATTTGATTATTTTTTCTATTATAGTCTAAATAACTATTGAAAAAACAAAGAACGTATTGTTGTAATTAGTTTTATAGTTTCTAGTTTGCTTTATTCCAACCATGTTGATATATACAAATCGTCAAACATATAAAAGAATAATATTAATATTAGTATAAATATTTTATTTATTGATATTTTTTTAATAAAGTATTTACTATTGTTAAAATTTTCCTAACTCAAGAAAAGATTAAAATCACTCCTTGGAAAAGGGTATATAATGTCCTCGATCGCACCTTTAGAGCGAACTATAAATCAGGTGTTAACAAAGAAAGAGTCTGAGTTATTGACTCAGTTAAATAACTCATATTTAGAATCTCTTAACAAGTTGGAATTATCAAAGTCACAACTAGAATTAGAATATGCAAATATCATTTCTAATGCAGAAAAAAAAGCAGATATTTTAAAAAGACAAGTTATTGGTTCTAGTAAATTATCTTCTAGAAATAAAGAATTAGTTTTGCTTGAGCAGGCTGTTAATGACGTTTTTGCCAAAGCAAAAGAAAAATTTTTGTTACATACAAATGAATCAAATTATATAAACTTGTTATTAAAAATGCTTGATGAAAGTATTCCAAATATTGGTACTTCTGGTATTATAATAGAATGTTTGGAAAAAGATGCAGATTTCTTTAAACAACAAATAGAAGGAATTAATGCAAAATATAATAAAAAAATTAAACTGCATAGCAATTTAAAAAATTTCATGGGTGGATTTAGACTAAAATCTACTGATGGAACTGTTACTTTAAATAATACTCTAGATTCCAGACTTGATAGATTTAAACCTTTAATAAGGAAAAATATTGCAAATATTTTGAGAGAAGGAAGAGTATAAAATGATTGCAAAGGGAAAAATTGTTTGGGTTAGTGGACCTGCAGTTAGAGCAGATGGAATGTCTTCTGTTAAAATGTATGAAACGGTAGAAGTTGGAGAATCAAAGCTAATTGGAGAAGTCATTCGTTTAACTGGTGATATTGCATTTATTCAAGTTTACGAATCGACATCAGGCCTTAAACCAGGGGAACCTGTGGTAGGAACAGGACAGCCCTTATCAGTTTTGTTAGGTCCTGGTATTATAGGAAGGATTTATGATGGTATCCAAAGACCATTAGATGAAATAGCTAAAAAGTCAGGCTCATTCATTAGTAAAGGAATTGCAACTACACCTCTTGATATGAAGAAAAAATATCGATTTTTACCAAAAGTGAGAGTAGGAGATAATGTTATAGCAGGTTCTGTTTTGGGAACTGTTGAAGAAACACCTTTATTAACTCATAGCATTCTAGTTCCTCCTAATTCTAAAACAGGCAAAATCACCCATATTTCATCTGAAGGTGATTATGACTTGGAGCACTCTATTTGTACAGTAGAAAACAGTGGACAAAAATCTCAATTAATGATGTACCATAAATGGCCAGTTAGAAAGCCTCGACCATATATTGAACGATTTGATCCTACTGTACCTTTGATAACAGGTCAAAGAGTAATTGATACTTATTTTCCAATAGCCAAAGGTGGAACTGGTGCAATTCCAGGTGGTTTTGGAACAGGAAAAACTGTTACATTACACCAGATAGCAAAATGGGCTGATTCTAAAGTTGTTGTATATATTGGCTGTGGCGAGCGAGGTAACGAAATGACTGAAGTTCTTGTAGAATTTCCTCATTTGATAGATCCTCGATCTAATAGGCCATTGATGGAAAGAACTGTTCTTGTTGCCAATACAAGTAATATGCCTGTTGCAGCTAGGGAAGCCTCGATCTATACCGGAGTGACTATGGCTGAATATTATAGAGATATGGGTTTAGATGTAGTTCTTGTCGCTGATTCTACTAGCCGATGGGCCGAAGCGCTAAGAGAAATGTCAGGTCGATTGGAAGAAATGCCTGCTGAAGAAGGCTATCCATCTTATCTTGCATCAAGATTAGCAGAATTCTATGAACGAGCTGGGCGTGTTCGTGCATTAGGATCTCCAGATAGGAATGGTTCAGTTACTATTGTTGGTGCAGTTTCTCCATCTGGCGCAGATTTTACAGAACCTGTAACAACCCATACTATTAGATTTATCAAGACTTTTTGGGCTCTTGATACCAGATTAGCTTATTCAAGACATTATCCTTCAATAAATTGGATGCAGTCCTATTCTGGATATTTGGAAGATGTATCTAAATGGTGGACGGAAAATATTAGTCCGGATTGGTATAAATTAAGAGCTGAATCTTATAATATCTTACAAAGAGAAGATACTCTTAAAGAAATTGTTAGGTTATTAGGTCCTGAAGCATTACCTGATGAAGAAAAATTAATACTCGAGATAGCACGAATGATTAAAATTGGAATTCTTCAACAGAATTCATTTGATAAAGTTGATACTTACAATAGCCCAGAAAAACAATTAAAACTGGTTAAATTAATGGTTAAATTTTATAATGAATCTCTAAAATCATTAAAAGAGGGTGTTTCTCTAGCTGATATCCGAACAATGCCCATTCTTCCGTCCTTACTAAAGGCTAAATTTGAAATACCAGACGAACAAATTGCCAAGCTTGATGAACTAACTAAAAATATGGATATACAGTTCGAACAGATTAGATCTAAAAAAGAGGAGGTTGAATTAATTGTCTGAGATATCTACTCCTACTAGTACTCTTGAATATACTAAAGTTGCGGAAATTAAAGGTCCTCTTATTGTTGTAGATGGAATAACAAAAGCATCTTTTGACGAATTAGTGGAAATTGAGACTGCGGAGGGTGAAAGAAGATTAGGACGAGTATTAGAAGTTGGAAATGGAAAAGCAGTGGTACAGGTTTTTGAAGGTACATCGGGTCTTGCTATAACAGGAACAAAGGCAAAATTCTTGGGAAAAACTATGGTTATGCCAGTCTCTAATGAATTATTAGGACGAGTTTTTGATGGATTGGGAAGGCCAAATGATGGTTTACCTGAACCTATTGCTGATAAATTTTTAGATGTAAATGGTGAGCCTATGAATCCTGAAAGAAGAGAGTATCCTACCTCCTTTATTCAAACAGGTATTTCTGTTATAGATGGAATGCTTACTCTTGTTAGAGGACAAAAATTACCAATTTTCTCTGGATCTGGGCTTCCTCATAACGTCTTAGCTGCTCAGATTGCTAGACAAGCTTCTGTTGTAGGTACCGACGAAGACTTTGCTGTTGTTTTTGCTGCAATTGGAGTCCAGTATTCTGAAGCTCAATATTTTAAAAGAAGTTTGGAAGACTCGGGGGCACTACGACGTAGTGTATTGTTTCTTAACTTGGCAGATGATCCTGCTATAGAAAGAATCATAACACCAAGAGTTGCATTGACTGTAGCAGAATATCTTGCATATGATCTTGGTATGCATGTTCTTGCAATTTTGACTGATATGACCAATTATTGTGAGGCGCTGCGTGAAATTAGTGCAGCTAGAGAAGAAGTCCCTGGAAGAAAAGGTTATCCTGGTTATCTGTATACTGATCTTGCAAATAATTATGAAAGAGCTGGAAGGCTCAAAGGTAAAAATGGTAGTGTAACACAAGTTCCTATTTTATCAATGCCTGCAGATGATATTACTCATCCAATTCCAGATCTTACTGGATATATTACTGAGGGTCAGATAGTGTTAAGTAGAGACCTCTTCAGAAAAGGTGTATATCCACCTGTTAATGTTTTGATGTCTCTTTCTAGATTGATGAAAGATGGAGTTGGAGAAGGAAAAACAAGAGGTGATCATATGGAGGTTGGAAATCAGTTATACGATGCCTATTCTCGATCTCAGGAAGTTAGAGCATTAGCAGAGATTGTTGGAAGAGCGGGGTTGACCGGAGTAGATTTGAAATATCTAGATGTAGGCGAGACATTTGAAACCTATTTCTTGAAACAATCTCTCGATGAAAACAGAAACCTAGAAGAAACGCTTTCTCGCTCATGGGATGTTTTAGCAAATCTTCCAAAGAGTGAATTAACAAAAATTAAAGACAAAAATATTCAACTGTATTTTAAAGAAGGGTCAAAAAATATAAAATAATAACAAAAAATAGTGAAACGTGAATTAATATGTCGTTTGGAAAAAGAGTAGTAGCAACAAAAATCGAATTAATCAAAATTCGACGTTCTATGCAAATCTCAAAAATGGTTCATAAAATTCTTGATGATAAAAGAGAAGTATTACTAAAAAAAATAGATGAAATGATTGATGAAGCAAATAAAGCAAGAGCGGATATATGGGATCCTTTAGATGATATATATAAGGCTATATTTCATGCTTATCTTTCTCTTGGTACTTCTACAATACAGTCATTGTCAAGTTGTACTCCACCATCTATTAATGTAGATGTTCACATTAAAAGAATTGTAGATGTAAAAATACCTGCCTTAGAAATATCATCCAAGAAAGGAGTTCAAGATTTGACATATGGATTTTCAGATACAAATTCTTCAGTAGATCAAGCGACAAAATTGATTAAAAATATTTTACCAGGAATTTGTAAAGCTGCAGAATATGAAAATGCAATTTTTAGTCTCGCTAAAGAATTAGAAAAGACACAAAAATTGATAAATGCACTAGAATATGTAATAATACCACAATATCAAGATGCATTATCATTCATCAAGTCAACATTGGAAGAAAGAGAACGAGAAGAATTCGTAAGACTTAAGAAAGTGAAGGCTGTAATAGAGAAGAAGGGATAAATAATGACAGCCGCGCCAATATCAACAGAAACAACAGGAGAAGAAGTAGCAACAGCAACAACAACAACAAAAAAAAATAAAGAAATAATAGAAAGACTTTTTTAAGAGTCTAAAAACACTTTAAAAAATGAATATGATAGTATGATAAAAAAAATAAAAGAAGATTTAAAAAAATCAAAGCAACAAGCTATAAGTAAATTAAAAAAATACGATTAATTGATTTTTTTTGTGATAGTGATATTAATAGCCTAATTTTGGAATATTTAAATTATCTTATTATAATCTGTATAAAATTTTTCTAGAATTTTTTTATTATTTGGTTATATGATAATAAAAAACTGCATTTCTCTATATTATTTAAATTCGTTAAAAGAAAATAAAAAAATTTAAAAAATAATTAATTAAATTGTATAATTTTGAAAAATATCTTAATAAGTAAAATAAGATTAGATATAATTAAATATGGCATCTTTTAACTTGACTACGTAATTAAATTATGAAAGTAAAATCAATTTCGACTATGGTATTGATAGCAACTATTGCATTAATTACAACAAATAATTTCTCAAAAGAGGCAGACGCACAAGAAGCTCAAACTGGAGGGACTGACGGTTCATTGAAATTTGTAGGTGCTGGATTAGCTTTCGGATTAGCCGCATTAGGTGCTGGTGTTGGAATTGGCGGAGTTGGTGCCGCTGGTTTAGCAGTTATTAGTGAAAGACCTGACTTGAGATCTCAAGCTTTAGTGTTTACAGCCCTTGCAGAAGCCGTAGCAATCTATGGTATAGTTATGGCTATTATTATATTAGGACAATCATAAATCACTATATTTTTTAAAAGGATTCTCCTGAAGACTTTACGCAATTTTTTTAAAAGTTTACATCTTATTATACTTCTTCTATTTCATTAATATCTATAAGTCTTGAACAAAACTTACATTTTAAAATAATTTTTGTTTTATCCATTACTATTATAGTGGGAATAATTTCTTTTTCTTCATTACTAATACAATTGATATTTGAACATTTGAAAATCCCTGAAATATAGTCTGGAACTTGGATTTTGCGCTTTTCAGCTACTCTATAATTTTTAATTATATTTATAGTAGCATTTGGTGATATCAAAGCAATTTTGTTGGTATCGTCATTTTCTAAAAATTTATTTTCTACTTTAATAATGTCTTTTTTATCCTTTTTAGTACTAGGAACGTTTAATGCTACTGTAACGATGTTTCCATCTTTTCCATTTATATTCAAGGTTTTTATAACATTAAAAGCCTTGCCAGAAGCAATATGATCTATTACTGTTCCTTCTTTTATCCTTCTAACCAGCAACTGGTTGAGCTCAGTCATACATATATCGTATTTCTTTATTATCTTTTAAAGATTAATGTAATTATAATTTTAAATATCTTTTAAATTTGAGATCAAACTTTTTATAGAATTTGTATTAATTATATAAATGTGGTTTCCTGTTCAAAGCATATTCTTTTTTTTAGTAACGATTGTGAAATTTGTAAGAAAGAATATTGTATTATGAAAGGATTAAATGAAAATGGAAATTTGTCTATAGAAGAACATATAATCTATAAAGATACAAAACAAATTCATTATAAAGAATTTACGGAAGAAAAAGCAAAAGAGTTGTATGAGAGATTGTTTATCTTTTATTTAAAAAAAAATAATGATGAAAATGAGGTCGCAAAAAAGGCGAAAAGAATAATAAAAAAACAATGTCAATTAAGAAATATTGAGCCTTGGAATTGGATCAAAATTTAAATTTTGATTTATCTAAACGTTATTGTAAACAATCTGATTACTAACGATATAGTTAATTAAAGAAAAATACATCATAACAAAGAATTCTGTATTTGTTTATCTTATCACTCAATAATTCAATGAATCAATAAACTAATGATAAGGATGTCCAATATGATTAAAAATTCTTATTATCAAATCGGACAGCACAAAAGCATGAAATCTTTCTACTTTATTTCCTTATCTGCATCTTTGTTTAACCTGTCAACTTGCAGATTGCTCATAGATTAATATTGCAAAATTGATTTTGCGGTACAGTCATATTTCTAAACTAACCTTGGGGTTATACAATATCCAGAAGCTCTATTGAGAAAACAAAAAAAACTTTCCTATTTTTGTAAAAGCCAAGTAAACTTATGCCGTTTTTCCGTACTTGTAATGACAATGTTTTCCGTTTTCAAAGATATAAATAGAATTTTCTATGCTAAAATCTTGCGACCAATAAATTATTGTCAATGTAGTATCTATAATTATGTAATCGATATTATTTAGACAAGTAATTTATTCTTTTATTAGAATAAATTTGTGAAGTAATTTGAAATTGGAAGCGTCACGTCTTGTTAAGTAATTGTGTAATTATATATTTTGTTTCAGTATTATTATCATTTGTCCAATGAGTTGGAAGATTAATTTCATCAATTGTTTGTAAATTGTATTTTTTTATCATATTTCCCCATCCATAAATTGTAACATCACTTGCGAATGTTCGCTTTATTGTACTTCCCAAAAGAACAATACCAGCCAATTCGAATTTATTTGGCAAGATTGTTTGTATTATATTGTCAACAAACATTTCCCCCATTTCAGGAAGTCCTGATACTAAAAAAATGGGCTTTGATAATTTGAGTTTCGAAAAGTCATAACTCGAAGCATCGTCATTAATTATTTTGAATTTAACATCAGTTATTTTACAAAGTTCTTTTTGTAATTCAGTCAAAGATGTATCTAATTCGATTCCTACAGATCTCAATCTTAGCAATTCACCACAATAAGATATTCTTCCATCTCCAGCACCAATATCTATGAGTTCAGTAAATCCTAAATCTTTTACTTTTAGGCAGAATAAAAATGCAGATAATAACCAAGTAGGATAGAATGGCTGATAATTTGTATCATATTTTTTACTGCTTAAATAATACTGATTTACATCCCCCTCATATGATATAAAGTTTAGGTTATTAATCAAAATATTTGTTTTTTTAAAATAAATAGGATTGTTCGAAACAAATTGATGTAGCTTCATTAATATCTTTTTATCAATAGGAAAATAATCAGAAATTTCATTTGGTAGTATTTCTGCTATTATATTTTGTGGTTTGAAGTTTTGTAGATATTCTCTTTTACTTTTTAAAAGATTATTTACAATTATTTCAAACATGATTATGTAATTTAATTTTCTTATTATTAATAAACAGATTCAGCAGATGGCCTTAAACCTCTTTTATACGAAGAATAACCGCACGCTGTGCATTTATAAATTCTTTTTCGTTTATATGTATATAAAATATCTTCATTTTCAACAATCTCATGTAAAGTTTTTTGCATACATCTATCACAAAATCTATTCTCATTCATATATTTTATATAGTATATAAAAATGAGGTATTAAAAAAATTTTTGTATATCTTATTTTTTAAGTTTAGATTTTAATAATTCTGGAACTTCGCCAGGCCTTTTCGCTACTGGTACATTTGCCTTGGAATAGTTAGAAACCTTTGAATCTGCTGATCCATAATTTCCATATACTATTGCTCCTGCATGACCCATTTTCTTTTCCTTTGGAGCCGATCTGCCAGCAACATATGCTACTATTGGTTTGGAAAAATCTGTTGAAATGATATATTTTGCAAGATTTTCTTCAGCATCGCCACCTATTTCTCCCACAACTACCACTGAATCAATATCGTCTCGTTCCTTGATGAGATCAAATGCTTCAATGAGATTTGTTCCATTTATAGGATCTCCTCCGATGCCAAGACAAATTCTTTGTCCATATCCAGCATTAGATAGAGTATATGAAACTTCATACATGAGCGTTCCACTTCTTGAAAAAACTACTGTCGATCCTTGAGTAAAGGGTTTAGCTGGCATAATGCCGACCTTCATTATTTCTGGAACTATTACTCCAGGAGTATTTGGTCCAATCATCCTAGCACCTTTTTTTTCAGCATACTCAAAAATTTTTATGGAATCTATTACAGGAACATGTTCTGGAATTGCGACTAATAACTTTATACCATTATCTATTGCTTCTTTTGCTGCATTTAAAAAGAAAGGTGCAGGAACAAAAATGCCAGATATCTCTACGGACTTGTTCTGTACAGCTTCAGCAACTGTATTGAAAACAGGAATGTCTTCAAAGGTATGACCTCCTTTTCCTGGCGTTACTCCGGCAATAATATTTGTTCCATAGTCTTTCATTAGTTTAGTGTGAGTAGAACCAAAACTACCAGTAATTCCTTGAATAATAACTGGTTTATTTTTATAGTCAAGATCCTTTTCGTTACCAATTAAAATATTGAACAAATCAAATTTATTACTCATTTTAATTACCTTTTATTCTTAGTATTTCACGGCTGCATTTATTGCTTCTTCTACAGTATTAAATAACCTAGCTTTACTATCCTTAAGCAGTTCTCGAGCCTTTTCCGATTCTGCTCCAGTTATCCTTGCAAAAACAGGGACTTTAATAGTACCATAATCATATGCATTAAGAATTGCCTGTGCAACCAGATCTGTTCTCACTATACCACCAAATAAGTTAACAAGAATTGCATGAATTTTGTCTAGTTTACTTATTACTTTTAACGCTTGATATATCGATTCTGTTGTAGCTCTTCCGCCAAAATCTAAAAATGCTCCAGCTTTTCCTCCAGCGTCAGTAACCATATCCAAAGTTGACATTACTAACCCAGCTCCATTACCAATAATTGCAATATCACCTTCTAACTCAACAAATGAAAATCCATTATTTTTTGCTTGAGATTCTAACTCTGATAATTCTTCATACTTTTTTATATCTTCATGTCTAAATAGCGCATTATCATCAATTATCACTTTAGCATCCAATGCAATAAATTTTCCATCATTTAGCATGGCTAACGGATTGATTTCTGCTAATTCTGCTTCTTTTTCAGATATTAATTTTGATAGCTTTTGTATTAAATCCACAAAAGCATTCTTTTCGGAATTGTCAAGGTTCATTTTTTCGAAGACTTGAGATGCTAATTCGGATGAAATACCATCTAAAGGAATATCAACTATAACTTTATTATCTACACTTTCAATTTCTATACCTCCTTGTGAGGAAGATATAATAGAATAACATCTTTTTGTTCTATTTAAAAAAATAGATAAGTAAAATTCTCTTTTTATATTGACCATTTCTTCCAGGAGAATTGACATCGGTTTTTCTCCTTTGACTTCTTTATTTATCAATTCATCAAATTTTTCGACCAGTTCTTTTTCATTTTTACATTTTAAAATTGCGCCTGCCTTTCCTCTTCCACCTACGGTTAATTGTGATTTTAGTACACATGGAAAACCAATTTTTTTAGATCCCAATTTGGCTTGTTCTATATCTTTTGCCAAATATGATTTTGGTACTTTAATGTCATAAGAATTAAAAAGTTCTTTACCCTGAAATTCTAATAATTTCATTTTTTATATGGAATGTTTTTGAGAGCTTTATATTCTTATTTTTTAAAGGCTTGTCAATCTATTTGAAAATAGTTATAATTTTTTAGAAGATAGTTTATTAAGTTTATTTGAAAGATAAAATATGGTAATTCTATTAATGAGAATACTTTTTAAAAGATTTCATGTTTATTTTAAGTATCGATTGCATTATGCAAATTTAAGTAGTATTCTGTCTTTATATATAATTATAAAAAAGAATGCTAAACAAAAATAATATATGAATAATCAAATAAAAATAAAACCTTTTCCTTAAAATAGGTAGAATAATTTTTATTTAATAAATATGCTGACATTAGAAGATCATGTTATTTTATATTTCTTTTTTACACTAGCAGAATTAAAAAATCAATTTATTTTGAATTGTATTTAATGACTTATAACATATACAAACAAACATAAATCATATTGAAAAAGATATTGTTTAACAACTTTATTTTTTATCTTTTATTATGAAATGTTTCCACTTAAATATTAATAAATCTATATGCTTTGTACCTTTATAATAAAATAAGAAGAAAGTAATAATCTTCTAATTATGATAACATTTGTCATATCTTATTTAATGTAATCTTTAATTATTCTCTATTGCCACTGAATGTTAAATGTAAAATTTAAGTACGGTTAGTATACCGTTGGTTATATGGATTTAGAAAGCAGACTATCACTTATCACTTCTGAACCCACTGAAGAAATTGTTACAATGAATGAATTAAAAAATCTTTTACAAACAACTTCAAGACCTAAACATTATATAGGATTAGAAATTTCAGGAAAACTTCATCTTGGAAGTCTTATTCTAACAGGATTTAAAATAAACGATCTAATAAAAGCAAATTTTAATACAACCATTTTTTTAGCTGATTGGCACACTTTTATTAATAATAAATTAGAAGGCAACTGGGACAAGATAAATGAAATATCTAAATATTATTCAGATGCCTTCAGATTTTTTTGCCCTGGGGTAAATATTGTTCTTGGTACTACTCTATATGATGAATATAAAGAGTATTGGAAAAAATTTATGCAATTTTGTAAACATATTACATTATCCAGAATTACGAGATCATTAACAATTATGGGTAGGAGTGGTAACGATCAGCTTGACTTTTCTCAATTTCTTTATCCTGCAATGCAATCAACAGATATTCATGCACTAGATTTAGATCTGGTACATTCAGGAACCGATCAACGAAAAATCCATATGCTCGTAAGAGAAATTTTTCCTAAATTAAAATGGAAAGTTCCCGTTAGTTTACATCACCATTTACTTCCAGGACTTTTGGAACCGGTCCAACTAGGGTTAACTGAAAATAGTGCAGAAGATTTACAGATTTCTAGTAAAATGAGTAAAAGTAAACCAATGGGTGGTATTTTTATTCATGATGATGATAAAACAATCGAAACTAAAATTAAGAAATCTTTTTGTCCTATAGGTGTTTCAGAAAATAATCCAATCTTAGAAATTATAAGATATATTATTTTTCATAATTACAAAGAATTTATAATTGAACGTCCTTCAAAATATGGAGGAACAATATCGTATTCTAACTATGTCGACTTAAAACAAGATTATGAAAAACAAAATGTTCATCCACAAGATTTAAAAGAAACTACTTCAAAATATCTTTGCAAAATTATTGAACCAATAAGAGACCATTTCAAAGATCGAGAACCAGTTTTTTAAAATAATAAAAGGTAAACAAAAAACTTATTTCCTCAACCCATTACTACTTTTTTATTTTTTCTTCTTACTTAATTAATCGGTATTTTGATTTATATCCTCTTGGATTGATCATCATATTATTATAGTTATAGGTAGAAGAATTTCCTATTATTATAGTAGTTATCATTCCAATAATATCACTATAATTTAACATTTCTTCTAAATTAGTTAAAACTATTTCTTGGCTATCACGATAAGCTCCTTTTATTATTGCAACAGGAGTATTTGGTTTTCTATACTTCAATAGAATCTCTCTTGTATCCTTTAATTGATGAATTCTTTTTTTACTTGCAGGATTATATATTACTGTAACATAATCTCCTATGGCTGCAGCTTCTACTCTTTTTACTATTATTTCCCATGGAACCAAAAGATCACTCATACTTACCACTGCAAAATCTGTCATCAGTGGCGACCCAACTAAGGCTCCACAAGAATTTAAAGAAGAAACACCTGGAACACATTCAACATACATACCATTATTCCTATTCCATCCTTTCTCTGCTAATATTTCATAAATTAAACCTATCATACCATATATTCCAGGATCCCCTGATGAAACTAAAGAAACTATTTTTCCTTTTTCTGCAAATTCTATAGCTTGGTTAGCTCTGTCTACTTCTTGTGTCATCGCATACCGATATACTTCTTTTCCATCAATTAAATCCTCTACTAGAGACACATAAGTATCATATCCTACTATAATTTCACTCTCTTCAATTACGTGTTTCGCTCTATACGTCATGTGATCATGATTTCCCGGTCCAACTCCTACCACGTATAATTTTCCTTTTGACAACATATATCTAAATTTAAATCAAAATTTATCTTTTTGCTAAACAAATTATTAGACATTTATAAATTCCTGATGAAGGGCATTAACTGCTTCCTCACAGTTCTTATCCTCAATGACAAAAGCAAGATTAAGTTCTGATGAACCTTGTGTTATCATTATTACATTAATATTTCTTTTAGCCACAGCTCCAAAGGTTCTAGCTGCTACTCCTTTTATTCCTCTCATTCCTAATCCCACTACTGCAATAACGGCAACATTTTCACTAACATCTATTCTCTTGATCAATTTTCCAAGGAAATTCAATTCCAATGTTATAATAGCTTTATCAATATCTTGCTTTTTTACTACCATAGTAATACTGGATTCAGAAGGAGTTTGAGAAATCATCATTATATTAACCTGGTTTTTTGCTAAAGCATCAAAAATTTTTGCAGCAGTACCTGGTGTGCCTATTAATCCTCCTCCACTAACATCTATTAGTGCTGTATTTCTAATTACGGTTATTGATTTTACTATCTTATTGGAATTAAAACTTGGTCTTTGAGTAATTAATGTACCAGGATGATCAATATTATTTGCATTTCTTATTCTCACTGCTATTTTTGAATCCATTACAGGCTCAAGTGCTCTTGGATGCATATACTTTGAACCAAACATAGATAACTCTAAGGCTTCTAAAACTGAAACCTCCTCAAGCACTATTGCATCTTTAACAATTTTTGGATCAGCAGTCATTAATCCATCAATATCACTCCATAACCAAACCTCATCGGCATTTATACCGGCAGCAATTATAGTTGCAGAGTAGTCCGATCCGCCTCTTCCAATGGTTGTTATATTACCATTCTGATCAGAACCAATAAAGCCGGTTACAACGGGAATTGTTCTCTCTTTTAATAATGGCTCAATCTTGTGGTGTATCCTAAGTTTAGTTGTATCCATTAAGGGCTTAGCATCACCAAATTGGGAATTGGTTATAATTCCCACCTCCTTTCCATTTAAATAATTAGACTTCAAGCCTACAGAATTTAAAGCACAAGAAACTATGGGAGTAGAAAGTCTTTCTCCAAAAGAAAGAAGATAATCTTTGGATTTTGGTGTGACCTCTCCTAAAATAGAAATTCCTAATAAAACTTCTCTAAATTCATTTATTAAATTGTTAATTAATTGCAATAGTTTTGTTTTTTCTTTTTCATCAAGTATAATTTTCTCTATAAGACTTGTATGGACTATTTGTAAATTCTCTAGAAATAAATATAATGAGTTTTTATTAACTTTCTTTATATGGTCACATATATCTAAAATTTTATCAGTAATTCCATGTAGAGCAGAAATTATAACAACAATTTCATTGTCCAAAGAATAATATGATTTTATAATATTTATAACATTATTAAGTTTAATTTCATTGTCCAATAAAGAACCTCCAAATTTCATAACCAGTCTCATATAATTGAGGAATAATTCCTTTCTTAGATTAATACTTCACTAAAAAAGTGGAATATTAACTAAATAAAAAAATCATAAAAAGAAAATTTAATCTTGTATACGCGGAGCTAAATAAAAGTGAATTCGTCCGAGATTTGCAACCATAAATTCTAGCCTTAATGGCATTTTACTTGAATATTCTGCAATTACAGATCCTCCAACTGCACTTATCGCCTTAGTAATTTTTATTAAATAATCTATACTATAAGTGCCTAAGCTATCTTCAGTTGATGATAATTCTTCTAAGCCTTCACTTTTTGGTTCTAAGAATATATCTGCCTCACCTGTATCGCCTCTACCTAAAAATCTAACACTATCTGATTTACAATCAATAGTTATGTATTCTGAAAGTACCTGGATATCTGATAAGATTTTGTCCACTGCAGAAGCTGTTAATATGATTTTTGAATTAAATTTTAATTTTGGTAATGGAGTAGAACTAGAAGAACTTTCAATTAGTCTCATTTTATATTCTTTTTTATACCCATTTTGTATTTTTAAAGTTAACATACTTTCTTTGTTTATAGATAATTCTATTGAATCTCTTTTTTCTGATCTCTTAATTAATTTTGAAAATTCATCGATTCGTACTCCAAATTTAATTAATGAATTACATTCGTATCTATCAAAAGCAGAATTAGGCCAGTAAATGTCAATTAATGCTACATGTGATGGATCCATTCCTCTAAAGGATATTCCTTCTACAGAGGCTTCGAATGTGGCTTCATCAACTAATGTTGAGATTGCAGATGTAATGGCCTTCCATTCATCAGGTGATTTTGTTTTAGCTAGAAAACTCAAATTAATACATTGTCAGGCTATCATAAGGCAATTTTAAATCTTACTATTAATAAACAAGATTCTTTAATGATTCAATAATCTAATACAACTGAAATAAAATTATAATACTATGAATAGTTTCGCCAAGTATGATTACATTTAGTACAGCGATAGAATTGAGTTGTTGCCTCATCTGCTGATCTAGTTTGAAGCATCCACCAAACCGCTAAATTATTATTACATTTAGGGCATTCGATGTTTATAGTAGGAAGTACTTCTGTAGTATTTTCAGCATCCAATACTCTCAAAGCATTATGTTCTTGTGTTGTTACGTTACCAACATTAATTGTTACAGTTGGTTCTTGTTCTGATATAGTAAATCCACATTTAGGACAGGCTACTTGATTTTCATCAAATTTTAATCGCATTCGTGTTTCACAATTAGGACAGAATTTCATTTAATTCACCATTTTAGGAGAAGATTCTATCAAATTTGAAAGCTCTTGTAAAAAGTCATTAGCTGATTTAACTGAATTAGTTATAGTATCAATGGGATTTCCATTGCCATTTATTTTCATCAAATACTCTTTTATTAAAGGATGTTTCATCACAATTCCAGCAAATTCTATATCTTTTTCCTTTAATATATGATGTTGGATTATATACATAATAGAAATATCTTCATCTTTTAACTTTAATTCTATTTCATTAGTAGAATAATTAACAATTTCTGCTTGCATTAAATAGTCAAGTACTTATTTAGGATATAAATCATACCACATTGTAAATAATCATTGAATGAAGAAAAAGATTCATTAGATAATATTGTGTTATCCAAGATAACTAACCAAAATAAATCAAATGATCTAATATTTTTCAGTTTAAGTTTAAAAATAAATGGGAGAATTAGAGAATTATTTAAACAATCTCTATGGGAAAAAGCATATAACAAATTTGATAATACATTTAGAATAACAATAAACGTAGATTTAAAATCTGGAAACAAAATCTTATATTCTATAAAATTTGTTAAAAAAGCAGTTTTTTTTTGGACAAGGAATCCTAGAATACCTCATAGGATATGGATTTTTATAGTTAAAGATGATTCTCCTTTTTATCCTGAATCGGAAGACGAAGCAAAATCTTTGCTATTTGATATTGAAAAAAATATAGAATTGAATCGATCAATCATAACTCGAAAGATCTCAAAAATTTATGCAAATGTAAAAATTTCTTGGGGAAAGCATAACTTTACTGAACCAACAAAACTGGAAGGAAAGTCTAATGAGGAAGAAATACCATTAATTCTTTCATAATATAAAAAGCTTCTTTCTAAATAAGAATGTCAATTTAATAGAAATTTTTAAAAAGACATACTACAATTGATATTATGGCAAAATTTGATGGAATAAAAGGGCAGGAATTGTTGGATATAGAAGTACAAGGAAATGAATTAACTTTTATTTTTAAAGATAACCGATATCTATTTGTTAAAAATGAAAATGGTAAAATGAATTGCGATTCATTACCGGAATAGTTTTTTCAGTTGTATTTTATTATACTATACTACTCCCAGATTTTTCTATGGTTTCAGATGTTATAATATTCTAATCGTGCCAAATCTACTTTGAGAATGGTCCGCTTGTTTGTATTCGTAATATCTTTCTCTTATAGGTTTTCTTTTTTGTATTAGATAAATATTTTATGCATAACTACTGAAATCTTACAAACTAATTATTGTTATCAAATGAAAAAAATAAAAATGGTATTATAGATCTGGAAATTATTATTATCAACTCGTAAAGCTATAGTGACTACAAATTCTAGATTTACTAATTATAACTAATTAAAATACAATAAATATAATAAATAAAATGATGTAGTATGAAGATTATCAGAGCGGAAGAACTAAAAAATGAAAGTTATATTGGAAAAAATATTTCTATCAAAGGATGGATACATCGAATTAGAAAACAAAAAGAAAATACTTTTTTATTAATTAGAGATGAAAGAGGAAATGTTATCCAATGTATTATTGATTCTTCAAAAACAAATAATTTAACTATAGAGTCTTCTGTTGAAATTTTTGGAGTTATTCAAAAAGATTCTCGGGCTCCTGAAGGTGGTTATGAAATAAAAGCTAATTCAATTAAAATTTTTAACATTGCTAAGAATGATTATCCGATAGGTGAATATCAAAGTCTTGATCTTTTGTTAGATAAAAGACACCTTGCTATACGAACTCGTAGGATGACCACGATTTCTAAGGTTCGTTCCTCAATTCTTTATCATTCAAGAAAATGGTTTTCAGATAATGATTGGATTGAAGTCACGGCTCCAGTGATTGTAAAAGGATCTGTAGAGGGAGGGTCCACATTATTTAATCTAAAATATTTTGAAGAAGATGCTTTCCTTTCTCAAAGTGCTCAATTATATCTGGAAGCAATGATTTTTTCTCTTGGTCCCGTATGGTCTATTACTCCTTCATTTCGAGCTGAGAAATCGAGAACTGTAAGACATCTAACAGAATTTCTACATCTAGAGGCCGAAGCACCATGGATATCTTTAGATGACCTTCTAAAAGTTCAAGAAGAACTTATTACATTTGTTCTCAAGCATATTGTGCAAAATAATAAAGTAGAGTTAGATTTTTTGAAAAGGGATATTACAGAATTGGAGAAAATATCTTCTCCCTTTGATAGAATTACATATGAAAAAGCAATAGATATACTTCGAAATAGAGAATTTAAAGTAGCTGATAAAGAAATATTAAGAATTATTGAATATGGTGATGATCTTAGTATTGAATCAGAAAGAATACTTACTGAAGATTCTTCGAAACCGTTATTTGTTGTTGGATATCCATTAAAAATAAAACCATTTTATGTTAAAGCAGATGCTTCCAAAGATGGTCTAGGAATTGCAGCTGATTTGCTAGCACCTAATGGGTTTGGTGAAATTATATCTGGAGGATTGAGAGAAGATAACCTTGATAATCTGGAAAATAGAATTGTGTTGGAAGGATTAGAAAAGAGTAATTATGATTGGTATCTTGATTTGCGGAGATATGGTTCTGTACCTCATGGTGGATTTGGGTTAGGGATCGAACGTTTAATGAGATGGATACTCAATATTAATGACATAAAGGATACAGTGCCTTTTCCCAGAACCATTACAAGAGTCTCACCTTAATAATTACTTTTAATCAAACACTTGACTTTTCAGCTTTAATTTAAAAATTAATTCATTTAATTTTATTCAAGTTTAAATCTTTGAAACGAAATATAGTATAATAAAATGCAAAATAACCTTCCTGAAAAAACAGAATCTTTATTCTTTGAATTGGCTGGAGATTTGAGACTTTCTATGTTATTAAAGCTATCTAAACACAAGTATAGATTATCTCAATTGTCTTCTGAATTAGATGCCACTATGCAAGAAGCCCATAGAAACATAATAAGATTAGTTGATTCAGGATTGGTTTTTAAAGATGGAGAAGGTGATTTGGGATTAACTTCTTATGGTAAAGCAGTTGTCTTTTTGATTCCAGGCTATGAATTTCTTTTACAAAATAAACAATATTTTATAGAACACTCAATAGGAGAATTGCCATTGAAATTCATTCAAAGAATAGGTTCTTTACAAAATAGTGAAATCATTTTTGGAGTAATGGCAAATTTACAACGTTGGAAAACACTCTATTGGAATTCCAAAGTCTATATCAAAGAAATTATGTCCCAAGTTCCTCTGGATCTAATTGAAACAGTTAATAACAAAATTCAAGCTGGTATAAAATTTTCTTATATTTTTTCAAAAGATACTATAATTCCAAAAGGAAGGGGAGAATTACTTGAGAAAATAGGATGGCAAAGTCTAATTTCCAAAGGTATGGTGGAGAGAAAGATGATTAATAAGGTAAGTATAATGACAATTTTTAATGAAAGAGAAGCTTGCTTGTTATTTCCAAATCTTAAAGGTGAACCTGATTTAAATATTATGTTCTATAGTGAAGATCAAAACTTTCATGATTGGTGCGAAGATTTCTTCAATTATCAATGGGAAATGGCCGGTCCTTTTGATGAAAGAAAATTAAATGAAACATAAAAGGAAATTTACATATTTCAGCATGTTTTTATATATCACTTTTCTATAAAAGTTTATGCCTAGTGCTTTTGTATTATTAAACACTGAGTTGGGAAGCGAAGATGCAATAGTAAGAGATTTAAAAAATTTAGAAGGAGTTAGAGAAGTTTTTCAAGTCTATGGTGTCTATGATATTATTGCAAAAGTAGAATCTGATACTATGGATAAGGTTAAAGAAACAATTACATGGAAATTAAGAAAATTAACAGGAGTAAAATCTACTCTTACAATGATCGTAATGGAATAAAATTTGCGATTGTAATTTTTATTTATTTATTTATTATTATACGATAGATAATCTGCTATAATTGAATTGAAATAACTTAAAAAGAACTATGTATATTTAACTATATTATGGGAATTGGTGAAATGTTAAAAAGAAAAAAAAATCAAGAGGCCAATGAAATCAAATGTAAAGATTGTAATATTATTTTTCAAGATAAGGAACATCTTTCACGACATAATAAAAAAGCTCATGGAAAAAAAGATGACTTTTTACCAAGTAGTAATCCTTTTCAAGTATAGAAAGCGACCAGAGATATCATAATAAATGTTTCCTATACATGATGATACTCCACGTCTGCATGGACGGCCATATATTAATTATTCGCTCATAGCTTTAAATCTTATAATATTTATTTGGGAAATAATAGAAACAAACTTTTTTACTAATGAGTTAAAAATCAATGAAATATTTTTTTCTTATGGGACAATGCCAGATCTTGTCTTCCAAGGTGATTTTTTTCCTATAATAACCTCTATGTTTCTTCATGGTGGTATTATGCACATAATAGGGAATATGGTTTTCTTGTATATTTTTGGCGATAATGTTGAAGATAGGTTTGGACACTTTAAGTATCTTATTTTATATTTGTTTTGGGGAGTAGCAGCTGGAATCATCCATAGTTTTTATGCAGTATCAGTTGGTTCTGGTAATATTCCTGCTGTTGGTGCGTCAGGAGCAATATCTGGAGTGTTAGGTGCTTACTTGGTACTTTTTCCTAAAGCAAAAATTCTTACAATCATAACGGCATTTTTTATTACAACTATAAGAATTCCTGCTATTGCTTACATTCCATTCTGGTTTATTCTTCAGATAATTTTTGGTTTGATTAATCCAGAAGGAGGTGTGGCTTATTTGGCTCATATTGGTGGTTTTGTAGTAGGAGCCGGAATTAGTTATATTGCAAAGACCTTGTTTCCTTCCATTTTTCAACTGCAGAGTCCTAGTCGTAATTTTGTCAAAAAGAATTCTAAAGTTTATCCTAAAAGATTTTATGAGGATAATAGTAGACATTCTAATTCTCAACCTGATATAATAGAGGGTAATAATTTTTATGAAATTTTGATAGAAATGAAAGGTTTAAGCAATCTTCAAGATTTGCGAGCACTTTATGAAAAAAGCTCACATACTTTACAAATATTTTCAGGAGAGTCAGTTAATCCAATTGTATCTATTATGTTGAGAGAAGACATGGGGGTTTCTGAAATCCAAAATGTAGCATATTTAAATGGAATCATTAGAGTTAGAATGTTAAAAATTTGAGTTTTATTTTCTCCTTGTTATTTACTACCTTCATAAAATATCATCTTAAGAACAAAGGTTTATAAAATATTTTTTCATCATCTATTGTGATGTCTACACAACCCACACCACGTGGGGACGATAAAATTTCACGTCGAGACTTTTTAAAGCTATTAGCAGCAGCGGGAACTGTATTGACATTTACACCATTTGTTGATTGGGGGAAATTTTTACCTAATCAAAGTGGCGCTACTAACGAAAAGTCCAAAGTAGAGCTTCCTGATGGTTCTCAAGCTAATGTTAAAACATTTAAGATTAATCATTCTGAAGCAATTATCTATCCAAGATCAGATGATGCTGCGCTCAATAAAGAGGCATTTAGAACATGGCAATTTATACGTCTACCTCAAGAATTAGGTGGAGAGAAAAATGATGCTTCTGCCTTTCGTGCTTATAGCATGGTATGTTTGCATCTATGGTGTTTATGGAAATATTGGCCCCAAGATGGAAGAAAGAGAGGAGAATGTCCTTGTCATGGAAGTTTATACGATCCTCTGACAGGGGCAGCTTTTGCAGGGCCCGCATCACTTCAATCACCTCCTTCAAATGTTCTTCCAATGTTAGATTTGGAAGTTGATAAAGATGGTTATTTGTGGATATTACCTCCAAATTGGAATGTAAATGGGAATGGGATAGTGGGATTTGGTCGCTTTATTGCATAAAGAAAATAGTCTTGTTAGACTATTCCGGTGGATCTATTCCGGATTAGATAGAACAATATTCATGGGATTAAAATTTACTTTTCCAACTCGTTTTGTAAGTCCTCTTGGATTTTTGGGAATGCTTACATTTGTAATATTTATAATTCTTGGTATCACTGGAGCTCTCCTTATGTTATGGTATGAGCCAATTCTTGATAGAGCATGGGATAGTGTGGAAAATATTAATGATTCTATCCCATATGGTTTTCATCTAAGAAACATTCACTATCATGCTTCTAACGCTATGGTTATGATGGCAATTCTTCACATGTATTATCAATATTTTAGTGGTAGATATAAAATTAGAAATGAAATACTTTGGGTTACTGGTATTATCATAGGTGTATTAACAATTTTAGAAGCCTTTACAGGATATGATATTATATTCAGTGAAAGAGCAGAATTGGCTATATCCATTGCTGCTTCTCTAACTAATTCTATTCCAATTTTAGGACCAGATATGAGGGATGCTTTTTTTGGAGCTGGCTTCCATGACTTTGTCTTACGCTTTTATGCCTTTCATGTATTTTTTCTCCCAATAGCATTAATAGGCTTGATGGCTGTACATTTCCCGAGGTTTCTCGTTTTTGATGTTCCAATGGTAATGGCTATTAGTGGAGCAATAATGATTACTGGAGGGGTTTTCCCTGTTGATATGGGATTAAAGTTTGATCCTAATGTTCCACCTGGTATTACTGTACCAGAATGGTATCTTACTGGTCTATATGCTTTCCTTCGATCTCAGTATGACAAATTTGTTACAGGTGTTGCCTGGCCAGGTATCTTCATATTTACATTACTAATCATTCCTTTCATAGATAAATATAAGAAATTTTCATGGAAGGATAGGCCCATCATTTCTGCAATAGGAATTACAAGTATTGCCCAAATTGTAATAACCACATACTGGGGATTTTATATTGATCCTGATAGAACAAAATCTCTTTTGGAAAGATTGGTAATTGATCCAATTTTTCTTTATAGTGTTATGCTTGCTCTAGTTCCTTTATCATTTGGATTTACATATCTAATGATAAAATTGGCCAAAAATGCAGAAGCTAATGCAAAACGTCAACCTAAAAGAACTGAAAGTCCAATAACTCTTAATGAAAAATGGATATACTTAGTATTTATAGCATTAATAGGATTTCAAGTATACTTGAATATTGCTGCTTATTATGCTCTACTTGCTGGAATGAAAAACATATCTTTGTTCATTATTGGAATTATTATGCTAGTATTTGCAGGTATGTTCCACATCTATAGACATGGGCGAACAATTGCTAATAATCCTCTTCCTCCATCTATACAATATAGTGATAAAATAAAATCATTACAGCATAGAAAGGCTTCTTTAGATGAATCTCAAGATAAACCAAAACTAACCTCATCTCCTGAAAATGTATTGAGCCAAATTAAGAGTAATGGATTACTAAGTAAGGTATTTAAAGTTGCAAGTAAAAATAAGAACTCTTTTGAAAAAATGTGGAGTAAAGATTAGCAGATATTAGTAAATAGAAAAATTAAATTAACGAATCTACGAAGAAATATATGTAATACTATGGAAAGGTCACAACAGACTAATATAGGTGGTTTAAGTATAATCTTTTTTATCATAGCAATAGCAATTAGCTTTGCATTCTATCAATTTGTATTTCTTAAAGACATAAATCTTAAACCAAATGTTCCAGAAGAAATTGCCAATCCTGCCGATTCATTGAAGGTAAACATTGCTGAAGGTGCAAGTCTTCCAACAAATCCTTTATTTTTTGATCCCTCTGATGGAAGAGCAATATTAAGTGTTGATAATAAAGTTATCTGGGAAAATCGCGATGCAACTGCTCATACTGTGACTACCGATAATGACTATAACGATCCTTTATCCGGCAAATTTGATTCTATGGATACAATAGGTCTTGTTTCACCTGGAGGAACATTTGAATTTGTATTCACGGAAGAGGGTGAATACCCATATCATTGTGAACCACATCCTTGGATGACAGGTAAGGTCACTGTAGTAGAGAATTTCTCATAACATTATTATTGTGCTATTTTTTTATCTTTAAAAATAATATGTCATTTGCAACTTCTTTGTGTTCTTGAATAATGGATGTTCTAAATTTAACTTTAGAAAACTCTTTGGATGGTACATGTTGGGTAATTGCAATAAATTCTATTGTATTTTTTCCTTCCAGGTCTTTTTGAAAGATTGAAAGACGTGCATAGGGATGATTAATTCTTTTTCCATTCAATTGAGTATAAGTGAAGACATCACTCGAATGTTCAATTTGAGAATTTATTACTATACTGTCAAATCTTCCATTATAATTCAATTCTATTCTACCATGAACTTCAATATTTGGTTGAATTTCATTTGTTTCTAACGAAATAGATATTTCTTTTTTCTCTGCCATAATTATATAAGATATTGATAATAGTAGTTTTTATATAATTATCAGATTAGAGAGTCTAATCTAATTCGTAATAGAACGAGTAAATAATTTTAACTGTAAATTGTAAACGATAATCTTTAAATTTGTTTAAGTTTCTTCAGTTTTGAAGGGCTCGTAGCTCAGCATGGACAGAGCGCCTGCCTTCTATTTAATATAAGAAGAGAGCCGGAAGTCGAGGGATCGAAGCCCTCCGGGCCCGTTAATAATAATTCTTATGATTAATTTATGCTATCAACAGTTATGCTTAGACTTTATTTAAACCTCTATAATAAGTTAAATCAAAAGTTTAGGCATTTTAAAAATAATAAGAAATTATATGAAGTTAAGGCTATTTCACTAATAGTAATTTATTTCTTTTAGAAAAATAATTCTTACCTCACTGTTCTGTATATTAAGAATTTAAGAATTCTCCAATGAGTTTAATAGTAAATCCAATTGCTCCGATAACTCCCATTCCTAATAATACAAATTTCATATGTGTTACGTAATCATCTTTGGATGTTTTCTTCGCTAATAATAGAGTTTGATACATATCTAATAATCGCCTTTTTAAATATAAAAATATATTTTGCATTTTTAAAGTATTTAATTAAAGTCTATTTATTGTATTTGAATTTATCTGTTTATAAATTAACTTTAATAAAAATTGCTTATAGGAAATCTTATATTAAGATACTTGTTTTGAATAATCAGGATCTTTGTCAGTTCTTTGCATTTCAACAAAAGTTTCAGTATTTTGTATTCCATCAATTTTACCTATTCTCTCAATTACAATATTGTGTAACTCCTCTAAGGTACTAGCATTTATGTTTACAATCATATCAAATCTACCTGTAACTTCAGATAAAGATCTTACTTCAGGAATCATCAGCAATTCTTGATGAATAGTATCTTTTCTTTTTGGATCACGATTAATGCCTACTGTAGCTTTAATATTAAGTCCTAGCATGGTATCATTTACTATTATAGTAAATTTTTTAATTAGATTTCTTTTTGAAAGACGTTTGATTCTACTATATAAAACGGAAGAATTAATATTCAAATTTTTACTTAATTGCGGAACCGAGGTACTCGCATCCCGTGTAAGCTCAGTAAGGATTTTCATATCAAGTTCGTCAAACCTTTGCAAGTTATCTTCGGAATACGGTTATAAATCTAGATTAATAAATGTAATTATATTAAACCAATTAAATTTAAAATATTTAGTATTTTTCAAGATTTTTTGCAATGTGAAGGTAATATATTAAAATAATTAATATTATTTCTATAAGACTTATAGTTATAGTAAATAATATATAATTTAGCTTTTAACATCGAATAATGTTTGGAATTGGTAAGATTAAGAGTGGAGATTATGTTTTTGCAGTAGAAAAAGAAAACGAATATACTAAAATTATATTGGGAAGAATACAATCTGTTAATAAAAATTTACTGACCGTATTAGGATCATATATAAAACCAATAGGACTCATTGGAAAAAGACAAAGAGGCATTCTAGGACAACGATCGCAAGAAGTATTGAATGATCCCGATCCAGATAATTGTATTTTTATTCTTATCGATAGAATTGAAACAGGAAATTATTATGGTAATATAGATCAAAGCATCAATAAAGTAAAGTGGATTAATGAGAAACGATTTTTTGTCTTAGAAGGTTGGATAAAAGAAAATATGCCTGAAATGTTTGCAGATGTTATTTATTCTCATTCTGAAGAAGAAAAACTTCATTATCGGGCTATTTTAATAGAGAAAATGAATTCTCTTTATGATAAAGATTTGAAAGAACATGTTTATGCTGTTGCTAGAAGTGTAAAGATTTTATAATTTTATAACAATCTGAAAGTTTTATATTATGGTTTTATTATAATTCGATTTTGATAAATAATGGAATACGTATATGCGGCATTATTATTACATAAATTAAAACAAGATATTACTGAAGATAATATTACTAATGTAATTAAAGCAACAGGTTCTTCTCCTGATGCTGTTAGAATAAAAGCACTTGTAGCAGCACTAGGCGATGTAAATATTGATGACGCTTTAAAAGCTGCTCCGATGACTGTAGCTGCAGCTGCACCAACTACTGGCGGTTCTACTACATCTGAAACAGCTACAAAAGAAGAACCTGCTGAAGAGAAACCAGAGAAGAAGGAAGAAGAAGCACTCGAAGGATTATCATCATTATTTGGATAATTCTTATTATTTCTTTATTTTTTTATTGTTACATTCATCATAACTTTCAAAGTTTATAATTAAAAGCAAATTGCTTATTGATAAATGTAAATGTGGGAGATACCTTAAATCTTTTAAAATATGTGCTCCCTTGGGATGTCACGAAACTTTTCTATGCGAAAAATGTCTTTTAAACTCTGAAAATTGTCATTGTGAATTGACAAAGTAAACTCTGTATTATGTTTAATTGTCCTATAGAATTACTATATAATTGTTAATGTGTACTTCCGGGAAATAGAAATTGTATAAATATACTGATTATATACATAAACAAGAGAATTAATCCAAATCTTAATCCTATTTTTTTCCTAAACATAGGGAGAACTGCTATGATTGTAATTATTGTAACTAAAATAATTTGATAATACAAAATCTCAGTTATTTCAATAGTTTCATAAAATCCAAATGAATACATTGCAGCAAAAACTGCTACTGCCAATAATAGTGTATTATTTAGAATTTTTGAACCAAGAACATTTGCAATAGCTATGGCAGCACCAGCAGCACCTTTTCGAGCCAGTAACATCATAGATATTTTTTCAGGCATTTCTCCTGCAATAGGGCTAATTATTACTGCTAAGATTACAGCAGATATTCCAATTTCTGTAGAAAGACCCTCTAATGAATGAATAAAAGGTTCTGCTCCAAAAAGTATACCAATAGCTCCGATGAAAAAAGCTCCTATTGCTTTGATAAATTTCTTATTATGAGAAATACCTTTCTCAATAATTAATTTCTTATTACTATTAGCATTATCATCACTATTAGCATTATTATTCATAGTATTAGCAACTTTTTCTTTATTTTCTATTCTCATTTCATATAATGATAATACTATATAGGCTGCAAATAATCCTAGAAAAATTAATCCATCAATATAATTATAACCATCTAAAAAGAGTACAAAACTTATTACAGCAGCAAATATGAGAAATAACATGTCATTTTTAAAAGTACTTACATCAATATGTTTAAGAGGAGCCTTAGATAGTCTTGTTGTAGCTATAATCAACATAATTGCTAATCCTAGTGTCATCATTAATAAGTTACTGCCAAGACCAGAACCGATAGCAACTCCATAAGATCCATTTGCTGCAGCATATATCACTATAGCTATTTCTGGCAAAGTTGTTGCTATACTTAATAGTACTCTTCCTACAAATTTAGCCCCATATTTTTCAGAAAGATGTTCAGCACCATATGAAAGTATCCAACTAGCAATAGTTAATTCTCCCAACCAAATAAGCATACTAAAGAGATTATTCTCTGCCATTTTTTATGAAAAAGAATTGAGAGAATATATTAATTTATTATAGTTAGTTTGTTGTAATTGATTAATATGAATAGAATATATAAAAAATAAAAATTTTCTCATTTATACCATCAATTGCGATATAAATAAGAAATTCATTTTATATTTATATGGTTCATTGTCAATGAGCTTTTCGCTAGTGACAATAATGAATTCAGTAGGGTGAGGAGCTGTCAATAGGACAAGGAGAACTGGAATTGCAGCACAGGTAAGTATTGTCAGTATGATTAACCAAAATGCAGTCATTTTTTCTACCATATATAAAAAATATTTTTATTGGTAGATATATAAATTTTTTAAAATTCAGTTACTTTAAAAAGAGAATTAAATATACTATGTTATTAAAGTACAATAACTTTATATTCTATTGTAAACGATTTTAAGTAACTATCTATTAAAGTTTGATGTATTTACCATGACAAGTGATGCTGAACTTAAGGAACTTATTGAGCATGCTAGAAGAGATTATAAAAAACGTAACTTCAATCAATCTATTGATCTTACTATTGTATTAAAAGATATTGATGTAAAAAAAGGATTTAGTTTTAATGAAGTTGTACATTTACCAAATAAACTCTCTCGTCAAGCAACAATCTGTGTTGTTGCTTCAGGAGAAATGGGTACAAGAGCTAGGAGAGCAGAAGCAGATAGAATTATTGAAGTCGAGGAACTCGATAGACTTGGTACCAATAAAAAAGAAGCAAAAAAATTAGCAAAGGCTTATGACTTTTTTGTCTCTGATACATCATTAATGTCTACAGTTGGACGTTCTCTTGGTCAATTTCTAGGACCTAAAGGTAAAATGCCGACACCTATACCATATGGAGCTCCAATTGAAAGTATATTAAATAGATTAAGAAGCTCTGTAAGAGTTAGGGTAAGAAATCAACTTAATGTTTCTACCAAAATAGGAGATGAAAAAATGGATGATAAACAACTTATCCAAAATGCTAGTGCTATTCTGTCTATTGTAGAAAAAAAATTACCCCAAGGAGATAAGAACATCCGTAATACGTTTGTAAAATTTACCATGGGTAATGCTATAGGTTTGACCAAGTTATCTCAAAAATGAAAAGTGGTTAGAATATGAGCTCAGATCAATTAACTAAAAAATATCCTCCAAAGAAGCAACTCTTGTACCAAGAATTACAAGAGCTTCCATCAAAATATCAAGTTATTGCATTATCAAAAATGAATAAAGTTAGAGCTACACAATTAATGACTTTAAGAAAAAAATTTCATAATCAGATAAACATAAAAATAATAAAAAATAAAGTTGCTCAAAGAGCCTTTGAAAAAGTAAAAGGAATTTCGGGTATTGAAGATTTAAGCAAAGAATTAGAAGGTCAATGTGCTCTAATGTTTACAAATATCAGTCCTTTTAAACTTAATCTAATTTTCGGAGAAAATAAAGTATTCTTGCCTGCAAAAGGAGGCGATATAACACCAAAGGATATAACAATACCTGCAGGAAATACTGGAATTCCCCCAGGTCCTGTTTTATCGGAGTTTAAAGAAGCGAAAGTTCCAACTAAAATCGATCAAGGTAGTATTGCAGTAACAAAAGATACCGTAGTATCTAGATCGGGCGAAGTTATTTCACAAAAACTTGCTTCTCTATTATCCAAAGTAAATATAAAACCAATTGAAGCCGGAGTATTAGTTAATTATGCAATTTCAGAAGGTCTTCAATTTAGAGAACAAGATTTACAGCTTGATGTCGAAGAGTATGTAAAAGAATTACAGCAATCTTATTCATCTGCTTTAAATCTTGCAATGGAAGTTGTCTATTTCGCCCCCGAGACCATGAGTACTCTTTTATCTTTAGCATACCAAAAATCGCTAAACGTAGCTTCAACGGCAGGATATCTATCTAAAGATACCGTAGAAATAGTAATTAACAAAGCACAAACAAATGCCCATGGTTTAAGTAATATTCTAAAGTCAAAAGGTTATGACCATCAATAAATATCTCTCTAATCTTTCAAATTTTTTACCTTCTTTTGAAAAAGAACAACACAATAAATAAAGGCAAGAAAATCTTCTTATTATTATATAATGTCAATACAATTAAAAGTTCATCCCTCATTTTTTAAGGAATTTGCAACAAAGACATGGATTTCTCCATCTGAAATAATAAAAGAATTAGTTGAAAATGCTTTTGACGAAGATGCTACAAAGGTATTGATTACCATACTTAAAGATGGGTCTATAGTAGTAGAGGATGATTCAGGCATGGATGCTGAAGGAATAGAAAAATTCCTCTTATTAGGCTCACCTCACAAAAAAATAGAATCTATATCTCCAAAATTGAAGAGGATTCGCACTGGCCGATATGGTACAGGAAGATTATCATTTCTTACATCCTTTGCAAGTATGAAGATTAAAACAAAGAAAAATAATTATAGCAAATGCCTTATTATAGATGAAAACTCTATTAACCAATTATTTACAGGTAATTCTTTATTAAACGAGATAAAAGAGAAACAACTTTTCAGAAATGGAACAGAGCTATCGCTTAATAATGTAAAGATGAATATTGATGTGTTAAAACTATATAAAGAAATACGGAAATTAGCAATTCTTAGGCAACCTCTATTTCAAGTTTTTATTAAACAAGCAGATCAATTTACTGAATGGAATTTTAACGGCTCTGATATAGTAAAAGCCCAAGAAATACAAGGATACCATATTCCAGTAAATCTGGACAATGGTGAAATTATAGGTGAAATTGTAGTTGCAAGACGCCCATTAACAGAAGAAGAAAAAGGAATAGGTATAATGATCGGTAATCACATTGTTGTAAGAAGTCACTTTGGGTTTGATGCTAAATTAAATCGAATAACTGGATTAATTAGATGCGATGCTCTTACCTCTAGATTTGCAGATAAATCCGCTATAATAGAAGACGATAATTATTATAACTTTAACAAATTAGTTAAACAATTTATTGCTGATGAGGTAATTCCAAAATTATCTCAATATGAAGATGTATTAATAACCAAAGAAGAGTCACGTATTTATCGTGAAATAGATAAAGTTCTTGGCCAAGCAGTAATTGAGAATCTGGAATCTGTAGAAGTGGAAGAAGAATATGAAACAGTAGAAAAGAAAGTTTCGTCTTCTCAGGCTAATAGTTCCAGTATAAACTCTATTTCAATTACCAAATCTAAGGCTCAAGGAAATAAAGTCTCTTCAGATGAACAATATGATCATAAATCTATGGAAATTTCTAATACCAGACAAGAACAACAACAAGAAAGTTCTTCTACTAGTATATTAGAACATCAAACTATCCATCATGAGATTGAGCCATCTTACTACAATCCTGCAGAAAATTCACAAATTTCTTCTGTTTTGCAAACCGCAGAAAATTTAAATAAAATGCAAGTAAAAAAAATAAAAACTCTTAAACGAACCTTCGCATTGAAAAAAATTGGATATAAAGTAATTCCTTATGAAGACGAAACAGATTCTAGATATGGTTTTACAAATGAAAATGTAGTATTTGTAAATAAAGATAATTCAGCTTATAAAGCTGAAGCAGAAAGAGGAGATGAATTTCTTTTGAGACACATCATTAGAATAGTAGCTGAAGCTATAGCTGAAGAGAAACATCCAGAAGGAAAAGATGCTTTAGAATTACAAAATCGTCTTATTGGAGAAGCTATTAAAATTCATAACCTTCATAGTAGAAAAAAATAAAACCTAAAATCAACGTTAATAGAAAAGACTAAATCTGGCTATTATTTGATATACCACAAATGGCTTACCAATACTTTCCTGGCGCAACAGCCGTAGGAATCTCTTTTAATAATGGTGTTTTATTGGCATCTGAAAGACGGGTATCTTTTGGAAATTTCGTTGTAAATAAGAATACTAAAAAAACATTTGTTCTCACTGAAAATGTTGGAGCAGCATGTGCAGGTATGGTTGCCGATATGAATGTACTTGCCCGACAGGTAGCAGCATTATCCAAAATTCGTAAATTTGAAATCAGACGGGATCTTCCTACTAATTCAGTTGCCAAATTAATGTCGGTAATTATGTTTGAAAGACGTTACTTTCCATTGTTGACACAAGTTGTAGTTGGAGGCTATGATACTAAACCTCAAATATATACTCTAGATCCGTTAGGATCCCTCCTTCCAGACGAATATGCCGCAGTAGGTTCTGGCGCTGAAATGGCTTTAGGTGTTTTGGATGCACAATTTAATTCCAAAATGAATGAGGAAGATGCTAGAAATTTGGCTATTAAATCTATTAAATCCTCAATTCAAAGAGATGCTTCTAGTGGAGATGGTATAGATATTCTTATTATCAGTAATAAAGGAAAGAATGAAGAATCAATAAAAGTATAAACTGCTATATCATATGGCCCAACCATTCTTCTTTCATTCTTCTTTCACTTCCGTATTCTTTTAATATATAAATCTCAAATATTATGATAAATTAGAAGTTGGACGCAAGAAATATCGGTTTACGAAATATTGAAGTTGCAGATACAAAGATCTGTTCTATTGATGGCGAAAATGGTAAATTAATCTACCGCGGATATGACATTCTAGATCTGGTAAATCATTCAACATTTGAAGAAACCACTTTTCTCCTATTATTTGGAGAACTTCCTGATAAAGCCCAATTAGAAGAATTTTCATATAGATTAAAAGAAGCAAGAAAATTGCCTAATTCAGTAATTGTGAATTTAAAAAATAGACCAAAAACAGCTCTACCAATGGATGTTCTACAGTCATGTATTCCTTCTTTAGCTGATTTTGATGAAAATATTTACTCAGATACCAAAGAAGACAATATAATAAGAGCAATATCTCTTATATCAAAAATCCCCGCAGTTGTTGCTGCATGGAATAGGATAAGAAGAGGTTTGGATGTTATAGAAGCAGATAAAGATCTTTCACATTCTGCAAATACTATTTATATGATATTTGGACGGAAACCAACTCTTGAAGAAGTTAAAGTATTTGATATTTGTTTGATATTGCATGCAGAACATAGTTTTAATGCTTCTACTTTTGCCGCTCGAGAAATTGCTTCTACACGGGCACATATGTATGCATGTATATGCGGTGCAGTAGGAGCACTATCGGGAGAATTACATGGTGGCGCTAATATTCAAGTTATGAAAATGCTTTTTGATATAGGTGAACCAAAAAATGTAGAAGCTTGGATTAAAGATAAATTAAAAGAAGGAAAAAGAATAATGGGAATGGGCCATGCAGTTTATCGAACCACTGATCCTAGAGCAGATATTTTAGAAAGACTTTCAAAATCTATGTGTAAAAATGAAAATTACAAATGGTATGAAATTACAAGACGGATAGAACAATATACTAAAAAGTTCATGTCAGAAATGAAAAAACAATCAATCTATCCTAATGTAGATTTGTATAGTGCATCTCTCTATTATAGCATGGGATTTCCAATGGACCTTAATACCCCTATTTTTGCAATTTCTAGAATTTCTGGATGGGTAGCACATATTATTGAAGAAAAATTTGCAGAAGCAGCACCAAAACCTGCATTATATCGACCAAAAGCAGTTTATGTAGGTAAATATTGTGGCCCTATGGGATGTGAATATACTCCATTAAATAAAAGAAAACCATGATTTTTTCTTTTATTTTAAATATTTCATCTATTCTATATATTATGAAAATTAAAGATAAATTATGAGATAAAGGTAAAAATATAGCTTGAAAATAAATATGTTATCAAAAAAAGAAACTTCATTCATACTAAATAAATTATTAGTAAATTGGCCAGAAAATATTATTCCAAAAATTAAAAATATCAAAGCTTATGAAATTGAAAAAAATAGAAAATTATTAATTCATGAAGATAATTTTGCCGCGGTTCTAATTGATGAAGCTATACTACCATTTTTAGGAAATAATACTTTAGTTGCATCATTTCCATATGTTCTTGTAGATATGGGAGCTGTAAGGTACATCTGCAATGGTGCTAATATTGCACGTCCAGGAATTGTGAAATTTGAATCATTTCTAAAAGATAAAATTGTGATTGTAAAAGATAAAGATCATCAAAAGCCATTAGCTGTAGGAATCTCACTATATGATAGTGAAAATGGAATATCTTTATCTAAAGGTCATATAATTAATAATATGCATTATGTTGGAGATAAATTTTGGAATTTATATAAAGAGTTACAGATCTAAGCTCATTCTAAATCACACCATTTTTAGCTATTCTAAATAAGATGCTATCGTTAATTAAGGGTTGAAGGAAAGAAGCCTTATATATATTATTGCTTATACTTAAAATTTCAAATTTTAATTTAATATGTATAGAAAGAGAGGTTGATTTTTCCATAAATTCTCGATGCAATTTTATTTCTTTTTGATTTTCTTCTCTTTGATTAATAATTTTATTATTGGAAGTATTAATGTTATTATTTGAATAAAAAATATTTCTTACCATGTTAGTAGTTATTATAGCACAATTATTATTTATTGCTAAATGGGCTAATTCATGAATAAATTTCATTAAAATTAAATGTCTAGCTATATTTTTGCTTTCTACAGATATTATAGAAGTAATAGTATCAATAATTACTAATTTAGGCTTTATCTCATTTATTTTTTTTATGGCATCAAATTGATGTTTTATGGAGTATGGTCTAAAGTATTTTATATTGTTAAGTATTTTATCAGAATAATCACCTCCAATTATCTCGAAAATTCTTTCAGGTCTAAATGTACCAGCCGTATCTATAAAAATTATATCGACATTTTCGTTCTTTTTTAACAAATTTGCACAAATAGTGAAACAAAACTGTGATTTTCCTGATCCGCTTTCTCCGAGAATATTGGTTATCATTCCAGGGCGAATTCCACCATGCAGAAATTGATCTAAATGTGATGAGCCGGTAGATAAAAGATCCAATAAGAATATTGAAAATATATGTTATAATTATTTAACCATAAAGGAACCTTTTTATTCTGCTAAATGTGAAATTGAATTGCAAAGTGATATATTGATATTGTCAGCTAATTCTAGTTCTCAACAACCAAAAAGACCTTTAACTATGTTACAGAAATCCCTAAACCAGCGAGTAGCGGTGAGATTAAAGAGTGAAATTGAATACAAAGGCATTATGAATAACGTTGATTCCTACATGAATCTTATTCTTGTTAATGCTGAAGAATATTTAGGACCAAATGTGCTGGCAAACTATGGTAAAGTAGTCATTAGAGGAAATAACGTTCTCTTTATTAGGCTTATTAAAGATCTATAATTTAAAGTTAAAGATATATTTTTTTGAAATGACTTTAAAATATTTATTTAGCTCTGAAAGTGTAACAGAAGGTCATCCTGATAAAATTTGTGATCAAATATCTGATTCCATTCTAGATGAATATTTGATCAAAGATGTCAATTCTAGAGTAGCAGTCGAATCATTAACAACTACTGGAACTGTTTTTGTTGCAGGAGAAGTTACCTCAAAGGGATCGATAGATGTTCAAAAGATAGTTAGAAAAACTCTAAGAGAAATCGGTTATGATCGAGCAGAGTTAGGATTCGATTGTAATAGCTGTGCAGTTCTTACCTCTATTCATGAACAGAGTGATGATATTTCTGTAGGAGTAAATGCTACAGATGTAAAAGATCAAGGGGCAGGAGATCAAGGATTAGTTTTTGGATATGCAACTCATGAAACACCGGAATTCATGCCATTACCAATTATTATGGCTCACAAACTCTGTATGAAATTAAGCCAAGTTAGAAAACGAAAGGAATTAGATTGGCTTCGACCCGATGGTAAATCGCAAGTTTCGGTTGTTTATGAAGACTCTATTCCTAAAAGAATTGATACTGTAGTATTATCCACACAACATTCACCTGAAATTGAACTTGACCAATTGAGAGAAGAGATCATAAATAAGGTTATTAAACCTACTTGCAGAGAATGGATTGATAGTCGAACAAGATTTATAATTAATCCTACTGGAAGATTTGTTTTGGGAGGTCCTTCTGCTGACACAGGCCTTACAGGTAGAAAGATAATAATAGATACTTATGGTGGAATGGGACGACATGGTGGAGGAGCATTTTCTGGAAAAGATCCCTCAAAAGTAGATCGGTCGGCATGCTATATGGCAAGATATATTGCAAAAAATATAGTAGCAGCAGAACTAGCAGGAAAATGTGAAGTTCAAATAGCATATGCTATAGGAATGGCTGAACCTGTTTC
>Ga0126311_10000100_pt1 | contig 41972 bp, 37 predicted proteins | sample Plot61_FD_92539 | JGI IMG/M metagenome (GOLD analysis project Ga0126311, IMG submission 92539) | Serpentine soil microbial communities from UC McLaughlin Reserve, CA, USA - Plot61 | ecosystem: Environmental > Terrestrial > Soil > Grasslands | place: USA: UC McLaughlin Reserve, Lake County... | reverse complement strand
GACGGCGCGGCGCAACGCGGCGGCAGGGACACGCGGCGCCGGCATCGCCCAGAAGGACTCGTCAAGAACGCCGTGGCCCAGGCGCAGTTTCCCCTGCGAGGCGAGTGCCAGCAACTCCTCGTCCTCGTCCATCGAGCGCGCGAGTGGGACGATTCGCGCGACGGGCTGGTTACGGTCGCGCACCAGAATTTCTTCGCCGGCCTTCACGTCATTGAGGTATACGCTCAGACGATTCTTCAATTCCGCGATGTTTACGCTTTTCATTGACTTGACCTCGTTCTTCCCCTACCACATGTAGCTACAAAGCCATTACTTCATGGCCATTATAGCCATAACATGCCAGCGCGACAAGTATGAGATCGAACAGATCAAAGGACCAGTCCAGTAAGCCGCCAGCGTAGCGGCACTGTTACGGAGTTTCAGCCGAGGAAGAGTTCTATTCATGCTTACTTTTCGGCAAGTTTACGGAAAAAACTGTGCATCTACGTCGGGGCAAGCGACAAGTCTTTTATCAATTGCTTACGCTCTTTCGCTGGCAACGTTCGTTTCAAGCGCGCGATGCGTTGCGGTGTAATATGTTCGTGGCCCAGGTGTCTAAACGCTAGCATCAACAATCCACTCAAACGTCCAGCTGCTGCCATATTGCGCGGGGTTGTGTGGCGCAATTGGATTTCCCGTCGTCCTATCTTCACGGTGCGGGAAGGTCCGTCCGTCAAGAAGATTGCCCTGGCTGGTACCTGTTCGGACAAACCGAGCAAGTTTGTCGCGTAAGCTCCCGCGGGTTGCAGACGAATCCGATCTTTTCCGGCCAATGCTTTGGCGACCGCTTGAATGTCAGGTGACAGCGTTCCCAACTCCGGGTGCTCTCGCGGATATTCGTATAGCCCACGAGCGATGCGGCGAAGAATCTTCTTTTCGACCAGCCTATGTAGAGTGAGGTCCACCGCTTGACGGCTGCCAAGATCGAGAAAAGTGCCGGGCGTGAACATGGCACCTCGCTTCGAGCCGTAGATTCGGCGAAGAATTTTCTTCTCAATGCTTTGGCCACTACTCGGCATCGTAAAGGCGTGTAAGAAAAAATGCGGTGTTTTTCTTACAAGAAACGGACGCAAATGGCAAGGGGCCAACACAACACTTGCGAATAACTTTTTAGAGGATGCAAGCGAGAAGAAATGTGCTATAGTGCGGCCAAGCCTCCAAAAAAGCAGCGGGCCGACTCGTGCGGGAACACGACGCCGACCCTAGACCATCACCTTTCCGAAGAAGGAGACAGTCATGACTACGCATAGTAGCGCAATAGCGCACCAAGACACACCTCACGAAACCGAAACAACCAAAATCACGGTCAGCGATGCTACCAAATGCCACGCTGAATCAGTGATCAATGACACAACGATCGATTCACAGTGGCAGACCATTATCCGTTTCGCTTTGGAATTGAATGACCCGTTCGTTGGTGAACTCATTAGCCGCGCGGAGGCTGGCGAAAACATCGTCGAAACATTCAGATCCTTGCAAACACCTGTCCCGATCGAAGACGAGTCCATTCTAAAGAAGGTCGAGGCGCTGGCAGAAATAATTGCTCGCAGCGGCGACGAACCTACAGCCGCCCTCTTCATACTAATGGAAACGCTTGAGAACTCCACGGATCCAAAAGTATCCGCAAACAGAGCGAAGCATGTCGCCTTTAGTCGCTGCGGAGAGTTGCACGTGTACGAAATGGTTGACGCTCAAATTGCAGAGCTTGAAGGTGAGTTGGCCAATACGCTTGCATCCTGATGGGTTCCGCCTGGGTAGCCGGTCCCACCGCCCGGCTACCGAGTCGCGCGTGGATTTCATATCAGCGCGGCCAAGGATTCAGAAGCTGCCGTCTCAGCCTCAGCCATTCCAGCCTCGATTCCAGTTTCTTTAATTGCTCCATTCTGCAAAGAGTCAATCGTTTGGCGGACCTGTTTTAAGTGCTCATCTACATTTGTCGGACCTGGCGGTGTATGGTCCTTTAGTTCGTAACTTTCTGTTGGATGATGAAGAGCTGCAATGTCGGATCTAACGGCCGCGGTAAATGTTTCTCGATAGTGATTTGCGATGTCGCTCGCTGCCTCAACAAAACTCTTGATCGTCGTGCGCTCCTGTAATAGATCCTGACTACGTTGATTCAATGCTTCTTTTACCTGCTCGAGCGGGGAGGGCGAGTCATTCAAGATTCGAGCGAGAATATTTCGACCGGCAGCTTGCTTTTTAAGATCAGAAATTGTCGCGGTCCGTTCCTCTCGATCGGTTCCTTTGACTAGAACCGGGACGAGCTCGCGCTTTTCATTGAACTCTCGGATACCATTATTGACATCAGCTAAACAGTCTTTGGCGAATTCAAGAGTTTCGCCTGCACGAGCCGCGATCGTTTGGACACCCTTAATGGTCATCCCGTAATGCCGCTCGAAATGCTGAAAAAGGTTTTGGAGCAGCTTGGGATCGCGAAGGATTCTGGCGTTTGCTTCGAGTCGGTCTAGCTCCTTGTCAGTAAATTCTGGCAGCGTATTTTCTTCCCCTGAGATGCCGTGGAAATCCAGCTTGAGCTCCAACGTGTGGTTTAGCTTTTGCGCCGATTCTGTTTCGGTTCGAACCTCCGTCTGAAGTCCGGCTCTCCGATCGTCGAGACAGGAGGTAACTGCTTCGCGAATTTGGCGAAGTTCATCCATTTGGCGTCGAGTTTCTTTGATCTGTCCTTTTGCAGTGGCAGCGTTCTGCTTGTAGTCGCGAAGCCCGTACAACTTGAGAGGATTGTTTATAGCTCCATAGAGCCTCTTGCGGTATGCAGAGACTGCTCGTTTGCTATAATCGATCTGACGCTCTTTAATTCCCCGCTGACGATCTACGCTTACGAGTGACCATTGGTCGCCGTCAATCTCGAAACTGTAAAGATGCCTCTCGCGCTCAAAATCATTCAGTCGTTTTTGCGCAACCGCGACGTTGGACTCGGCCAGAATAGAGCGGCCCTTGAGACGTGGTATCGAATCAGCTTCTACGTCTTCACGTTGGCCTGGAACAGAGATCGTACCCTCGGGGGACTTAGCGCGCGCATTTAAGTCAGGTACACTTTCATTGACGTTCGTTGCTTCATTGCGTGCCTGTTTGAGTGCTTCCAAAGCCATCGTCTTATCTCTTCGTCTGGCCAACGCGCTGCCAAGATCCGCAGCAGAGTCTGTGTAAATGCGAGCGTCGAGCCTGGCCCGGGAGACAGCAACATAGGCCATTCTTTGATTAACCAGCAGATCTGTTTCCGTTGTTTCAGCATTCACCAGAACTCGATCCATTGTCTTGCCCTGAGACGAATAGCTTGTTACTGCATACCCGTGATCCAGATGCGGAAACCGTTCCGGATTGAAAGTAATGACACGGTCGGCGCTGAGCGAAATCGTGAATTCTCCATCTGCAATGTTAGTGATTGTTCCCAACTCGGTATTCTTTACATTCGTTTCCCGAAATGGCGCACGAAATTGGATGCGATCGCCAACAGCGAACTGTCGGCTGGCTTCCTTGTAAACGGAAACACCTGAGAGTCTTTTCGGGTTATAGGTAACTTCCCGTCCATCCTGGAGTTTCACAGTGAGCTCGTTCTCAGCGTGAGTGGTAGTCATGACACGACCATAGTCGCCTTTGTTAATTCCAAATACCTTGCTGCCCTTGTTGTACCGAATGATGTCTTCCTGCGGCACATAAGAAAGCGCAAACTTTCGTTCTGCGCCCGTCATGTCCTGACGAAGTACGAGGACTCTCGTTTCGTGGTCTGCCGCACTGACAATGCCTTGTTCCTGGAGTTCGCGATGAATTATCGAATTGATGGCCACCCGTTCCTGATTAGCTGGAGAGATGACGAGAGTACGCTTGGGATTACTTACGTAATCACTGGCGATTGCTCTCAAACGCTCCTCGTCGTCAACAACCTCACTCACTCTGCCATGCTCAAATAGCGTTTTCACCGCCCCAACGACATCTCGCTGTGCGAGCTGTTCAACTGGCTTTCGCAAGTCAGATTTCTGCCTGACGATTTCGTCCAAGTTGGCTGTCTGCATTCCCACCTTCACGAATTGCTCGAAGGGAGCGCCTGCTTCCACTGCCTGATGCTGTCCCGAGTCGCCGACCAGAAGTATTCGCGCTGATGGACCAGCCTTCTGAAGGAAAAGGAACATGTTGCGAGTATCGGATAGTGAGGACTCGTCCATTACATAGAGCATCTTGTCTTCGGGAGCGGAATTTATCTGAGGGGTTGCAACAAATTTCTGCAAAGTCGAGGTTCGGATTCCGCTTTCGGCAAGCAAGTCTGCCGCAGTTCCGGTTGGTGCGAAACCTTGAACTGCGTAACCACATCGTTCGGCTGCTTCTCTCAATATACTTAGGGTTGTCGTCTTCCCCGTGCCCGCTAATCCTTCCAAACCAATGATTCGATCGCTGCTTCCGAGGATCGTTTCAACTGCTCCGCGTTGTCTGTCGTTAAGCGTAATTCCCTGCCTCTCGCTGATGCTGTTGAGCACTGAGTTGAGTTGTTCGTCGTCAAGGATTGCTATCTGCGTCCCACGACCGGCAATCACTGTTTTGATGTTGCTTTGCTCCATCGCCACAGTCCGCGAGGTGGTGACTTCGTCAATGCCGGGATTTCTGGTTATTTGAATGAAGTTGCCGTTCTTGATGTTTCGCCCGAACTCACCGACAACGGCCTCATAGGTCGTCAGACCTAGATTTCTTCTGAGTGCGTCAACTAACACCGTGCGTTTGTCAACAACTGCTTCGCGTTCGCCAGCATTGTCTCTGGCGAATGTAACTGACTCTTGAGCGCGAGACTTGTGTTGTTCTTCGGGAAACTTCAGGGCACCCCGTAGTTGAGCTCCTTCGACCACGCGAAATGCTTGCTCGCCAAATCTGGCATCCATTTCCAAATGGCGAGAGCGCATCTGATCTCGGTCGTATTGCTTACTCATGCGATCTGTCTTCGCCGCTGCCTGGCGCAGTCCGGCGCCGTTCTGGACGTTGATTCCTTCCTGGGCTAGACGCGCTTTCATTTCAGCTGCTTCGCGCTGAACCTCTTCGCGGCGCGGACTACTGGCGACCAGATAGTCTTGACTGAAGCCACTGATCTCGGGTGCGCCAGTACGCGCATCGACGGCCATCTGGTAACCCAGTTTTTGCAGCTCCGTGGACAGAACGGCACGATAGATCTCCGTCGCGAAACGCTGACTGCGATACAGCTCGAGTGGTTGGATTGGGTTGATTCGACCCTCGTCGGTTTCAGTTACGTTGAAGATGACTGTGTGGGTATGGAGCTGCGGTGCAGCATAACCGGTGTTGCGATCTGGTCGAGCTGAGTCATGCTGGAACTTGGCGGCAATCATTTTGCCGGTGGTCTGCGCCGGATGATTGCCGCCGATACGGGCTTGGACGTACTTTTCTAATTCGTTGAGAGCGACGTCAACACTGCGATCGTGAGCTGCGAGTATTCGTTCATCGCCACCAACTAAAGCGGCGAGCGACACGCTCTTCGGCGCTGAGAAGGTAGCATCCCAGCCCGCTCTGTGTTCGCTGGTTTCAATTGTTTCACCGTAGGCGTTCTCGTATTTATGAGGTGTAACGTGACGGACCATTTGGTCGCCGTTCAGCGGGTGCTGACCTTCGCAGAGACGCTCGAAGTGTTCAGAATTAACTTCTCCTCGAAGCTCCCACGCCTCAGCCTGACGACCGAACCATTTGCCTTTAACGACTTCGCCTTCGCTGTAGTAGGTCTCCTGGGCACTTGTGTATTCAGTCTCGAAATAATCTTTGGCCTGTCCGGCTGCCAGAGCCTTGCTAAGAGTCATCATGGCGACGTGCCCTAACACTTGGCTGTCAGTCTGAACCCTCGATTCACCTACATCGTTTCAGATGTGCATTTCGCCGTCCTGGTCCTGCTCAAATCCCTTGTCTTCCGGCAGTGTCAGTGTTGCTTGTCGCGGTTCTTCGATTACAGGATTCTGTACCTGCTGCTCATGATTGCCCGAAGATGGTTGAGAGATGCTTACTGCCGTATTATCGAGTATTTGCATATGATTGGGTGAAATCGCCTGTTCTTGCCGCCTTGTATCTCGTACAGGACGGCGATTTCGCCTGGCCTTTGTGTGCTTGCCCTCGCCGTGTCTGATAGCTTGGCGGTCTATGCCGGGTTGTTGCATCGGGAGTTGTAGCGTGACATCGGTCGCCATGAGCTCGCGAGCGATGTAGCCTCGGGCTCTGATCTTTACCGGCGCTAAAGGTAGTCGAAATGGCACTACTGCATCACCATACTTCCAGTAACCATGTAGGTCCGGCAGAGCCATAATTTCTTCCTTGCTGATAGCCTGGCGATGTTCGATCGTCGTCGAATAGTTCAGGGCATCGCGACCGCTATCCTCGACGCTTGCAGTTGTCGCGATCCGGGGCTTCTCAACTTCGTATTCCCCAATCGTGTCGCTAATCCAACGTGCCGACTCAGCTTCGCCACAGCGGAAAAATAGCTTGAGCTTGGGAGCTGCTAACATCGCTTTTGACAACCGATCATAGTATTCCTCGTATTGCGTTTTACCCTGCGTTCCCTGAATAAGCTTTAGTCCGTACTTACGTCCCTCAGTTTCAGTCTCATAAAGCGCTGGTAGTCGGTGGAGAGAATGAACTTCATCGACTATGAGCCAGGAGGGATGACGCTGGCCCCACTCTGGTGAGACCGACATTAAGCGCTTCATAAGCACGTTTATGAATGCCGCTTGTAAAGGCCGCAAGGTCTCTCGCATATCCGTTCTCGAGGTAATGAAAATCCAGCCTCGGCGACGCTGTGCCCATTCGGAAAGAATGATTTCTGACTCACACTCAGCACGCTCTGGAAGCAGCCGTAAGATCCCGCCCAGTTCGGAAAGAACACCTAAAACGCCGGCTCTTTGTCCATGCGCATTCCTGGGGATCAAGTGGGTATGTTCTGTTCCGGCCACGACCATGTCGATCGCGTCCTCGCTTCGGAGCCAATTGACCATTTGGGCTGGCGTCGGCCTTAGCTCCAGCATTCTTCCGAAGATGGCTCGTGCCGCTTTCAAAAAGAAACCGGAAGTTGACGCTTGGTTTGCGTCGGGCTTACCTGGCAGGAAACTCTCGGCAATGAGGTTCTTGTCGGTCACCAACTGGACCTCTGCGGCGGGTGACCAGTATGGGGATCTCTTATCGAGCGGATTGAGAATGACGTCGCCGCGTTGCGGATTGTAATGGCGCTTTATGAACTCACAAGCGGGATCATAAATCACGACTGCTTCTGGCGGCTGCCGGGCTGCAATCTGCAAGAGAAAGTGATGAATTGTCTGGCTCTTGCCGGTTCCGGGATCACCCAATAGCATGATGTGTTCAGTTTCGTCGGCGCGTGGAATTCTGAGCCAGGTCGGGGATTCTTCAAATCCAAAATAGTCTCTGACACAAGCGATCAAACGATCAGAAAAGCGCCTTTTGAGTCTAAGTCGACCTCTCATAATTTCCTCATCTCCGGAAGCAAAGCCGGTACTCCAATGCCCATTCCATCAGGCGGGATCTCGCGTGAATACTCCTTTGGCTTCAGGAGCCGGATACCACGTATCAGATCGCCTGCTTCGTACTCGCGATTCATTCTGAGATCGAGCCTGACGGAAACGACCATGCCGACTATGAGGATGAATGGAAGTGGTAACAGACAGATCCAATACAAGCCAATGAGTGAGCGACCGTTGTATATTTGATCCCGCAACCAGACATACATCTGTTTGTCCGTTTGCGGCAGCGAACGCCAATAGAAATACGTATGAGGAATGCCTGGTTGTAGTTCGAAAAATGGTCCTAGCTTCGGATCGAATTTGACTCGGCCAGTATCGTCTCTAATAGGCGTAACCTGATCGTCAGTGCAACCAAAAACGAGATCTTTTCCTGTCCTGGGATCGCGGATCACACGTACGAGTACGATATACTTTGACGGCTTCTTTAGCGGCAGAAATGACTTGGTTGAGGCGCGAATGTATTGCTTCAAATAGAGCCGTTGGAGCGGCCGGTAGCCATACCTTGTCCGGAAATAACCGGCTCCGATAGTTACACCAACACCAACGAGAATCCAGACAATCAAGTAACTTGAAACGCGCCGGTGAAAGTTTCTAAGGCGGGTTCTTCCTTCCTCCGTGAACGCATTTTGACTAGCCATGATTGTCTTCCTCGGACTAAATTTGCTCTGAGATTGATCAGGTCAATTAAGCTTTCTGGCTTTTTCTTCGTGCGTACATACCAAGCGCTGTGTCGGCGAGTTCCGAGCTTTGCTCCGTCGCAATTGCGCGAAATCTTCTCCACTCAGCGGCAGTCAAATTGTCTTCAGCCAGCAGTTGAAAGCCTTGCGTAACGAGATATTGCGCGCGCACGAATTGCTCAAACAGAAGGCGCTCGCCTGTGGTTAACGAAGGTTGATGTCCGACCCTTTCCAACACTACGTTGCGACACCAATCGCGAGTCTTAGCACCAGCATTCGTCGCGGCGGTTTCGATCTCGATTAGCTGCTCTTCGGTGATGCGGAACGAAATGAATCTGGTTTTCTTTGCATGGACCATCAGCCGCTCTCCACCATATAACTCGTTGCTAATTCTGTGTGCTCAATGTGCACCGCATGCGCACGAGTGTGCACAGAGAAAACAATAACCCTTGATCAGTCACAGAGTTCTCCGAGTGCACAAATGTGCGCTTTGTGCACATTTGCATGAACCCCTTTAGGGGTGACGTGTCAAATAAATCAGGTGCAAAGCACCTCCTAACAGTTCCAAAGTCTCGAGACGGACTCTCGAATCTAAACCACTGTACTTTGTGTATTAGCCTGTTCATTGGGTCTTGTCTCAACGAATGGCAGTCGTCAATTGCTACCCGCGCTACTCCCTTGTTGTAGTTCAGAAGCATTGGCCGGAGTCGAGCTGATGCGGGCGGCATTGCGGTCCTTTCGGTTCCTGTTATTGCCGGCCTTCGGTGTTGCCGTGGAAACTTTTGTCAGTGACGAGATACGTTCCTCTGCGCCTGCCAAATAGTTTTGAGTCGCCATCTTGACAGCCTGTTTAAGCTCGCCATTAATCGGAGGAATGACACCTCGTTGTCGCAGTAAGTCCGCTAACTGGAAGTCACTATTTGGCGCCGTCAGGACGATTTTGAACGTGCGCATTTCGCCTTCGGTTGAGTCGGTAACTTCGACTTTAATGCGGTCCGGTTTGGCTGCCATTGCGTCTAACTCCTTCTAAGTCGCCACTCATTTGGCGGTGTCGAGACTCGGTAGCGTGACTGCTCGCAAAGGCTCAGGCGCAAAACCTAAAGCGATGATCTGTGCCTCGCTTGCGAATGGTTGGGGGATTGTGATTTCGTCCAGACGAGTCGCCATGTAAAGCACGACATCCTTGGCCTCATCCTTTCCGGCGATCATGGAAGGCACCCTCAGCAGCAACGCCGGACCGTCAGTTCGTTCCCTTCCAATCGAGACAACTTCAATGCAAAGTGGCTCAGGCCGGTAACGCACTCGAAGTGTTCCACGCTCGGAAGTGATAAGCATTGAGTTGTCGATAAGCCGCATTCCTGGGGGTAAGAGGCCGGCCTTTTTGACACCGGACAACAGAGCAACTTCACTCGCCGGACTACGGTGTGACAGCGATTCAGTGGCTGCGAACAAACTGACACTGAGTGCTACTGCCGTCGCCTCACGGATGCGTTCTTCAGTGCGTGAGACCTCGCCTTCCGAAACGCTGGCAAATGCCTGGACTTGCTGACGTCGTTGTCGCTCGAGTATTTCCTGCGCCTGATTTGGCGGCAACGTTATGCGTGGGTCGACACCGCCGATATCGTTAGTCAACACACTCGAAACGAATCGCGTACCCATAATCAACGTGACAATGACGACGGCCGTAATCAGGGGAAGTTTGTGTCGCAAGTCCATCACGCGTGTACCTCCTGTGGCATTCTCATTTCCGAGTTCAGCGGCTGCTGCGTTATCACAAAAGCTGCTTCCACCCACCGATCGATTTCGGGATGTTCTGTGTTCGCCGCGTCTTCGAGCCGCGCCAATGCCTTTCGTAAGTTCGAGAGTTCCTTCTGCTCCTTGCCAAGACAAGCGAGGTACTCAGCGATCACATTTTCAGTTAACAGTGTCACTCCGTCTTCAGTTAGAGCCGTGAGCAGATCGATTGACTCGCGCAGTCCTGGCTTGTCCCTCACCTGGGGCATGTCCCACTTGATCAGCTGGGTGATCTTTACGGCTGCGGCGATCAAATAAGGGCCGGCCTGGGGAACTCTGGCGCGCAGGATTTGCACTTCTTCTTCCGCGGTGGCCAGATCCATCCATGTGATGAAACAGCGCGATCGGAGCGGCTCAGATAACATCTTTAGATTGTTGCTGGTAAGCATCACAATCGGTCTATGCTCGCGATCTCGAACCCCGACTACGCCAGACAGTTTTGGTACGTTCGCCCAGCCGCGAGCCAATGGTTGAAGGAGAAGGTTCTGAATTTTTAGCTCCAGTTTCTCGACTTCATCCACAATCAACACCGGCGGCGGTTCATTGCGTTGAACGGCTTCGCTGGCGTAAGCAAAGGCATCAAGAAATTCGCCTCTTTCAAAGAACTCTTCCGTCCACACAAGCGATCGTGCTGTCCCCGGCTCCGTGCCGTTTTGAATCAACTGTTCAATAGCCTGCTCCTGAGCTCGCGCACGCCAGTTCCCAAGCACTTCGCCGGCAGTCAGTCCTTCAACTCCGGGAACGTAAAAGAGGGTTAGGTTGCAGGCTTGCGCTAATGCCTCACCGAGTGAGGTCTTGCCTGAGCCACGCGGTCCACCGAACAGGATCGGATGATACTGGCGCAGAGCCAACGCGACATCGGACAGCGTGTGCGACTGCGGAATGTATCCGGTTGCCGCGAGGATATGCGCGAGGGCATGCGTGCCTTCGTCGCGGACCAATCGTCGCGGATCGATACTCGGTGTATTTGAATCTCGTAACTCCATGATGTTCTGAACCTCGCACTATGGTTCCAGGACCGCCAAGGCAATCTTGCGCATCTCCGGTGACATTCTGTGTAGCTTTGCTTTGATTTCGTCGGGAGAGCCGTTGGCAATTAGCTCAGCAAACTCGCGCTCGCTAATTCCGGTCGCTGTTCGAACGGCATCTACATCAGACAGGGTGGCCAGACTCTGTACATCTAGCTCGGCACCTGCTTCCGTGCCTTTGATCGCGGCTGGTAGATCAGTCACCATCACATAACCTGGTGTTCCCGCAACGACCTCCACGAATCCCGCACGTCTGTTTCGATCCGATGGACCGCCAAATACACCGTTTAGTTCTTCTGAGACTGGATTAATCAGCGACGAACGTGCTTCGTCTGAGATGATCACAGTGCCGTTGCTTCGTCCTCCAAGTGCTGCTGTCGTGACACTCAGGGCGGCATTGCCAAGCTGACTGAAAATGCGCGTCCAACGGCTATCAAGATGTCGTGATTTGCCTTTGAGTCCTGCGGCGCCATCGCCTCCAAGGACGTCGCCGCCAAGCTTCACGAATTTGCCGCTGTCGGGATCGATGAAGCCAATGATCGCGACATAAGCCCGGTCGTATTCGCCACCTTTAGTGGTGCCGACGAGTATCGTTCCCCGCTTCATGGACCAGCCGTTTCCGACCATGTTGCGGGTAAGCTCCAGCCGCGCGAGCGCACCGCTGCGCAACGTGTACACACCTCCGATTGTCCGTACTGGGAGCATGCTGCCAAAGGGTGGCAACGCTACTGTTGGTTCGGTGTTGCTTACCTTGATTGGGTTTGAATTACTTGACGATTGTTCCGGATTCCGCAATGCCGGTGGCGTTCGATCCTCAGTGCGTTCGCCAGCGTAAATCGATGTTTCAGCGTTGCGCTGGGAACGAATGGGCTGCTCATTTGTGGTGCCCGAAACGGGTGGCGAAGACTTACCGGACGTCGTCGAATTCTGTGTGGCGTCTGATAAGTTGGGTAGATCTAAGGGGTGCTCAGAGTCGACGGGCGCGTTAATGCTAGTACCAGTGTTCGCTGCGCCATCTCGAGTAGCCGTCGCATGTGCCTGATCCTTCGTGGCGGAGCGATTTTCGCCCGTTAGCTGCTGCATTTGCTCGAGCGCGTGCTCAGTGCGGTTATCACGCCCGGTTGTAGTGCCGGCATTCGGCGGCGGCGGTAAAGTTCGCGGCTGATTGGCTGCTCGGCCGTATTCGACTCGCGTACTGCGTTGCCGATAAATCACTACTGCCGTAACAACACTTGCTGCCAGCAATGCAGCAATAAACGCCTGAGCAAAGCGGCGATGCCGCCGCTGCTTTCGTTTGGTCTTTTCCGCGACAATCTCTGCAAGCGCCGCGGCTTCTTCGTCGTCTGTCTCAGCCGATCCGTTGCCACCAGCGGTTCGAGATTTCTCTTCCTCGCTTGCAACTCGCTGAAGGTATGGATTCTCCTCCGCAATTACGCGCGTTGCCGATCCCGCTGCGGCCTCAGTGCTTTCTGTCTGCTTCATCATTGTGACTCCTCACTTGGCTGTGACGGTTAAATCGGCTGTAGCTGGTTCGTCGGCAGCACTCATGTGCGCGACTGCGAGTTTCAGATGTTGCTGAGCGCCAAGAATTGGGACCTCATAAACCAGCGCGAAGTAGCGCGTAGTGCGAGCCGGTATGGCGCCGCCGCTTGAACTGGAAGAGAGATGTAGCTTGGGGAGTCGGGTGCCAGCTTCGACCGGACGACCGTGCTCGTTTAGCGTCTCGATGTAGAGATCGGGATAGCCCGAGATGACGCGCAGAGCCTCAGACCCAACATTGCGAACGGCAAAGACGACGAGACGAACTGTGTCGTTCAAATCGCGAGTCGGCAGCACAGAGATCCTTAGCCCATGCCGCTCTCTGGTCCAGCGCCTGAACCACTTTGGGTTTTTGAAGGCATCGCGCAAGGCAGCTTCGGCTGGTTCCCCGTAGTCTGGTGGTGGCGGCTGAACGTTTGCAGGCTCGATTGGCGCAATGCGGATCGGTGGTTCTGGTTCCGGCTTAATAACCGGCTTTGCGTCAACCGCAGGAAGTTCGGGATTTGGCTGTATTCCCGTTAGGTTAGTAGCCAACCCTGCTGAGCGGCGCGTATGAATCACTTCTTCGGTGTTGTAACTGATGACTACGCGATGCGCCTGCTGCTTCAGCAAAGCCACGGGATAGACCAGGAACGTTACGGCTATGCCACTATCCATTTGCGCAATAACTGTGGTGGCTGCCGCGATCACTTGTGGACCTCGGGCTCGCCTATTCGGTATGAGAAAGCCGCTCCCGGCCCGCAGCACCAGATGATGATCGCGCTTGAGAGTGGGAGACTTCTCGACTGTCACCAGATCAGAATTGCCGGCGTGGACGGCAAAGAACTTGTCACTGGCGGGAAATTCGATCAGCGTCACGCCGTTCTGGGCCATTCCGATCCGCAATAACGGATTTGAGCTGGCAGCGACAGAAATACTGGCTTCTCCGGAAAGGTACTCAGGAGCATGCAGCACGTTTATGCGTGACGTTGGTGCGCGTTTGAGTGTAGCTGTGCGATGTGTGACCGGTTTTAATTGTGCCTGGGCGTCAGCACGCAGACTCACCACTGCGATTATGAACGCGAGCGCGCATCTAACGATTATCAATGCGTGTCTTATCTTCATGGCGTCTCCTCACTGCGCAGGCTGTGGCGTTGCGACGGAAATGGCGGCCGGACTCTTCTCAGTCGCCGTCGTTGATTGCTGGGTCAAGATCTTCATTTCGGTGATGCCGGCTATGCGGAAGCCAGTGTTCTGGTTGTCCTCAGTCCGTTTCGCAGTATCTGGTCGCAGCGCAACCGTGAACACGAGCTGTCGGCTCTCGTGCTGGGCAACACTGCCCACCGTTTTCGTGATCTCCTGCTGTCCTATCACCTGGACCTTGTAAGGATCATCGCGACTGAGGGTGATAGACTGCGGCTTCCAGACGGTTTGCCACTCTTCGCGCCTTTGCGTCTCCCATTCACCTGATCGTTTGACCTCTTCTACAAGCGCGACTGCTGCTTCGGGCGTCATCATCTTGAGCCCGCGCGCCAAGTCGTCTCGGCGCGTTCTCGGATCAATCTGAAAAAAGCTTTCTGCCCAGCGCGTGACCAGGTATTTCTTGTCACCGTCACCAGGTCGATCCGCAAGCACTTGCACCGGTCCAGACAGGGTGTAGTGCTGATCATCGCCCACCACGCGGTCGCCGTCTTGGGTGCGTTCGACAACTATTAGAGAAGGATTGCGAGTGAGCTTGTAAGTAAGAAGTCCTGCCAGTGCCAGAGTGAGCATCGCAAAAAGGATCGCAGCAATAGCAAGACGCAGGATCGTTCGAATGTCATTGGGATCGCGCTGACAGACGGGAAAGTAAATTGCGTCCTGTGTGTCTGTCGCGACTTCCTCGCCTTCAGCCATTTTCCCGCCTGGCGGAAATTCCAGTGCTTCGCTTGATGTACTCATAATATTTCCCTGCTCACTATCAATGAATCAGATCGTCATCGTCAGTGGTGCGTTCTTTAGTCAAATCAGTCACTAGAGGCTCAGAAGGCCCGCACTCTTTCTTTCCCATCGTACGTCGACGTCGCAGGCCGCTTTTTGGCGGACGTCGTAAACACTGGGCTACTCCTCCCATTAACTGGATGAATAAGTGGCCGAGGCTATACACCTCGGCATCGCTTACGCGGACACTGATCGCATCTGACACTGACTCGGTTTCTTCGTCAGTAAATGCTTTCAGAAATTCGTCCAGCGTCATGCGTCGGCCCATGTCTTCTCCCTCTCAAAGTTCAAGAAAGCGATCCTCGTTTTCACTAATCGCAAAACACCAGAACAACGGACGTGCCAAGCGTTAGGAATAGGAACTAATCGAGGATTTCAGAGGCTTGCTTGTTTCGGTTGAGCGAAACGGTCGGCTGGTCCAGCAGTGTCACAACCTGTCACACTTCGTCACAAAGTGTCACAGAGTGTCACAACTGTGACACTCTGTAGAGTTACCGATCCCCAATAAAAAACGACCACTGAGCACCTATTGGTCACTCTCTGGTCGTTCTTTAGCGCTCGGACGAAACTACGCCTAATTAACGTAAATCGAGTTTTTCCTATGGGATTGTGCCGGTTTGGTGGTGTGCTCAGGTATTGAGCTTCTTGCGGTACCCGAAAAGTAAAAGCTGTCCTGATGGTCAATATTCAAGGTGTTGTTATCAACTGTGATCGCCGCCCGAGGGATCACTGAGCGGGTCAACTCTTCGTAAATGATTTCACCGCGCGCAACGTACTGCCGCGTTTCCGTGTATGGCGGAATTCCTCCTGTGCGCTGCCCACGAGGATTGAGGATCTTGTTATTCGGCAACACCAAAGTTCTGCCGTCGCGAAAAGCTTCCACTGTGCCTTCACCCGCATTGTAAGCCGCCAGAATTAGATCAACGCGCGGCCCAAAACGCGTCTGCAAATCTCGCACGTAGCGAGCTGCGGCATCGATTGATTCTCCCGGGTCATGTGGATTTGTAAGTCCATAACGTGCCGCGGTGGAACCAGTAAACTGCATCAGGCCGTAAGCGCACGGCTTTCCGTTCTTATAACTCACCGCGTCGTGTCTAAACCGCGACTCCAAATAAGCGATGGTCCACAACAAATTCCGATCGACGTGGTAGCGTTCTGCTGTCGAAGCCAGCAACGACTCATAAACCCGGGCGCGTGTGCGCCAGGTGTTTGTCATTCGACTTCGTTTCTGCGCTTGTGGGAAGACGTCCGTACTCAATAACACGATAAAGATCAATAGAACTGCTGGCCTCATATTTCACTCCCTCCTGCTCGCTCTCTCGCAAAGCTGAGACCGACTGATACTCCGCGTGGCATAGGTATTGTTTAAGTAAGGCGCAAGAACGCTGACTCAGCCGCTTCGGTTGCCAGCGCAAACAAAATGGAACCGCAGCTTGTGCGGGGGAAGTCAGTGTTCGAGTTGCTCACGGTGCTGGTATGGACCAGTGCCGTGAGCTCAAGACGAAATTCATTTGAGCTAACACTTCGATCCGTAAAGGAGAACTAAGATGGATCAACCAACCGTTGCCTCTGGCACGCTCGTGTATCTCCCTGAGCAGTCCCGTGCGGGACGATGGGCTCAGGCATGTTTCAAAGCCGCTATCTTCCTGCGCATGGTTCAACCTCTTGTGGTGTTTGGCGGCGCCGCCATTCTCGTGCTGCTTTCCACAGTCTGCCCCGTTGCTGCACAAACTGGCGGACCAATTATCAGCGGCGGTAATCCGAATGCTCCGATAACCGGTATTCAGAACCTGGTGACACTCGGCGTCTGGTTACTCATCGCCGCGGGTATCGGTGGCATCGGCTGGGCGCTCATTAACGGCATGCGCCGGCAATCCTGGGGCGCGCAATTGATCTTTGGTGCAGCGTGCCTGGGATTCGGCGGGATTGTGGCGCTGTGGAACGAATACGCAAACGGACGCAGTCCGGATCTACCAGCCTTTTAATCAAATGCGTTAACGGCTGGTCTGGTCGCAAAAGACGAGCAGGATCAGCAGGCTTGTTTTACCTGATCTGCAGATCCTGTTGCTGTCACTGGAGGACTGATATGCGATTTCGACCTGTGCGACCCAACATCTATCTACCCGTCATCCGTTTCGGCGTCCTTATAAGTGACTGGAAATACATCTTGGCGGCGACACTCGTGGGTTATCTGGTGCCCTTCTTCTTTCGACTGAAGTTAGGAATCGTTCCGCTCTGGTTTGTCACGGGGATTGGCAGCGCCGCCATCTCGTACGGGTTCTTCCGTTATACAAAAGTCGGACGTAAGCCTTACTGGTTTCAGCACTCAATCAAGGCGTTGTTTGAGGGTTCGCTCGCACGAAGAACGTTCCCTTCTGATCGTATGCGCAGAGCTCGAAGCGAGTGGTTATCGACGGCGAAATGAATGTCTTGAGAGGACCTGATCATGGATCCAACTTCAATAGTAAGTGGTCTAACTGCGGCTGCCGCGTATGGCCTCGCCATTGGCACAGGCTTGCGTCTAATTCCGACTGCTAGGCGCGCGTCTCGAGATCTTCGCGATTTTTCACGGAGCCACGAGGGTGCTCTTGAAAGAGAGCGTCTTCTGCAACGGCAGGCGCAGACCAAAGCACAACGGCTTTCGGGTCGCACACGCGAGTCATCAATCGTTGGCTTGTATGGAGATGTCTTACGTCATACGGACGGTTCATATACACGTGGCTACGATCTGCCACTCCAGCCGACCATGCTTGCTCCGGATGAAGTGGCGGACGCGTACATTGATGGCTTTGCCGATATGCTCACGGTCGATCTGCCAGCAGGAACCATTTTGCAGTTCCGTTATGCAGTTGGTCCTGATCCAGGACGCGCGATCGCCGAACACCTGCGAGCACGCAGCTATCAAGACGCCTATTTCCCCGCAGCTCGACTTCACGATCTAATCATTGATTTTCTGAAAGCCATGGCCGATACGGGCGTGTTTCGGCAAGAGCATGCTTCGTTGTTCGTGCGTGTTCCAATGAGTCACGAGAATGACCGCTCTTTGCATGGGTTCAACACGTTCATTGCGTCGATGATCACTGACTGGCGCGAGCACCGTCTTACTGGGCTAACAAGTCGCGCGGCTGAACACTGGTCCAGTTCCCGGAATGATGGAGTTGTTCGTCGCATTCGTGAACATGAGGAAGAAAGTCTTCGCCAGGCAGAAAAGTATTTTCGGCTACTGGAAATGCAAAGTCCTGTCAGTCTGCACCGCCTGCAGCGCGAACAACTCTGGCGGGCCGTCTATCAAAGCCATGTGTCTGGTTCACCGTCAGTGCCACGTCTGCCGCGATTCGAGGGATTTGATCTGCGAGACTATCTCTGTGCTGAGACGATAGGGGACCGCGGTTGGTATGTGATGCATGGTATCTGTCCTGCAACCATCGTTTCTGTTTTTGCACCTGGGGAACAGTTCATCGCGGCCGACGCGATGCGTGCGTTGACGGCGCATCCGGGCCTGGCGTTCAGACACACGATCATCACAGAGTTCATCAGCATCGATCGTGAAAAAGCGAGAGCAAAACTCGATTCGCATATTAAACATGTAGAGAGATCGGGAACCCGCGCTGATGGCCGCTACGAACTCACGCCCGAAGCAGAGGCGTCATTCAATGATTTGAAGCAGACGCGTAAAGCGATTACGGGCTCCCGTGAGGCACTGGTGAAACTGCGCCAGTACGCGGTTGTCTATGGCGATCCTGCACGTAGTCGCGCCGACCTGCGACGGTCGATAAGGCAACTGGATGTAAACGCGGATACGCTGGTCAGCGCCTTTCAATCACTTGACGGCGTGCAGGCCGCACGTGAAGAACCAGCCGCCTTACACTGTCTCTATCCCGGTACGCTGGTTGGCGAAGCGTGCAATCAAACGAACGGTCGCGAGTTGACTGAAGTAGCCCATTCCCTCGCCGCGTTCATTCCGGCTGAATCATCCTGGGGCGGTTCACATCGTCCACATACACTGTTAACGACTGTCTCCGGACGGCTGACTGGTCTGAACTTGTGGGATAAGTCGAGTCGCACAAACATCAAATCGCCGGTCGTGCTGATTCTTGGCGAGCCCGGCGCAGGCAAAACCATTTGTGGCGCGAGGATTATAAACGACGCGCTCGCTACCGTTGCTAATCTGCGCGTTCATGCTCTCGATAATGGTGGCTCGCTCGCTCCACACGCATTCGTCACGGGCGCAAGGTACCACCGTTTCACCCCAGAAGACCCCAAAGCAATCAATATCTGGGACTTTCCCGAACTCTCCTACGGCAAGGATCTGCAACTCAACAAGATCACCGAACAGATTTCGCTGATCGTTATGGACGCCATGAACCTGGCTGAGGCAAGTGATCCGCTAGCGCGCGATCTGCTCTCGAAAGCTGTAGTCCAGGTGCTAAAGAACATTGCGCCGCGCAATGGTCCAGGCAAGCCGCGGCGTGAACCCGTCCATTCCGATCTGGTCGCTATGCTGGAGGCCTACGATTTCGGCAGCGACGCGCTTAACGATCGCGCGCGTGAAATCGCCCTCGCGCTCGAGAAATATCTTGGTAATCCCTGGCTGGATGCACCGACGCACCCGGCCTTTCAGATCAGTTCCGCGTACGACGTGTACGAACTCGACTCTCTAAACGCCTTTCAACCTGACATTAAGCAGACATTGGCGAACCGTATCGGCGCCCGTGTCATTCGCGCGATCGGCGCAAGACAGCCTGACGGAACGCGCGCCCCAACATTAGTCGTATTCGACGAGGTCCATGAATACCGGCACAACTTCCCTGGTCTGATTCCAGTGCTGAAGAAAGGCACTCGCCACGGCCGCAAGCATAACGTTGTCACCATGATGATGACGCACACCTATGACGATTTCGAGGGCATGCACGATGTCACGAGCACGGCCGGCGTTAAGCTGATTGGCAAACAGACGGGCGATCTGTCACTGCTTGCTCGCGACGCGAGACTCTCACCGCGAACCATTCAGGCCATCAGCGCGCTGAAAAATCTTGACGGTCTGTACACACAATGGGTGATGGTCCTCGGCTCCGGCGATCATCAACAAGTCGAGGTAGTGCAAAACAATTTAAGTCCGACTCTCCTTTGGACATTCACGACGCATCCGGATGAGGCCAACGCCAGAGCACGCGCGGCGGCACTTCGTCCTGATTGGCCGCTTACCGAAGTTATCGCCTGGCTCGCTTCGCAATATCCACAAGGACTCGCTGCTTCCGGTCTGCTGTTCGACGAATCTTTACTGACAGAAGAGTCCCTAATCCAGAAAGTGAGATCGCTATGAGAAACCGATTATTAGGATATGCAATTGTCGGAGTACTTGTCGGAATGCTGATCGTTCCGGCAGCACCTGTACAGGCACAGTTCACGGTATGGGATCCGACAAACTACGCCTTACAGCTCGCCAAGAAAATCGAAGAAGCGAATCGGTGGCTGGAAACGGTTCGTCACTACGCCACGATGGTTGACAAAACAATCCAGCAACTCACGACGATGCAGGGCATTTTGCGCAACGTTGACGAGCAACTGGCGCGGAATGTACGGCTGGTCCGGTTCAGCAGCAATGTCGGCCAAATCGTGCGCGGGTCGTTTCAACTCAAACGGCAACTCGAAGGCATGATTCGCTACCGCATCGCGATGCTCAAGGGCATCGATGACCGTTTGCGAAACGGCATCTTCGATCCGGAGCAGGATCTAAGAGATCTCGAAAACTATCTGAAGTTCACGATCGGCCGTTCAGCCGATCAGACGGTAGCTCGTCTCGACAAGCTCGCGCGCAATGACAGTCAGCTTGAAAGCTGGTGTGTCCGGCGTACTCAGATGCAAAAGGATCTCGCTGTTGCTCGCGAAGTCTTGAAACAAGCGGAGCAACAACTGGAGATCGAAAAGAGCAAGGCTGACGTCGATCAGTCAAGTGTCGCGCACCTCAACGACGTCATCCTCCAGCAGCAGCAACTGATCGCTGAGTTGGAAAAAGAGCACGCCCAATTGCAGGACAAGATTACCGAGCGCGCCGCGAAATACGGATTGAGGTTACAGGACATGGAGAACTTTGCTTTCTCGATCATGGCAGCTACTGATGGTTGGTTGAGCCTTCAAGATACGAAGGACCAAATCGAGCACACATTGACGGATCTAATCATCAATGCTCACCCTGAACAGCGTTAGAGCGAGGCAATATGTTCCACAGTAAGTTTCAACGAGCGATGTTGCGTTTCGTGCTGGTGGCGGGAGCTCTTTTTGCTTTTGCGCTTACAGCACGCGCGCAAACGCCGGCGCCGAGCGGTCCCACACTGTCGGACCATATAGCCCGGCTTAGCATCAAGGCATCTCAACTGCTTCCCTATCTTCAGAACGAGGTGCTCAGCCATATACAGGATTGGGTCTACGGTATTGCGGTAGCAGTTGCAGTACTGGTCCTGCTCTTTAGCTTTCTGCGTCTGTGGCGCGAAAACGCGGGCGGTGGTAATTCAAACCTTATTTTCTTCTTCCTGCGATCACTCTTCTTCTTCGGTCTGGTCGGCTCGAGCGTCTGGCTCATCGGCCAGATGGCCGCCACCGGCCGGGAGATTGCCGAAGGCAACGAGATCAACGGCAGTACCGGCCGCGGACTGCTTTTTGAGTTTTACAAGGCGCAGCGGGATAGCTTCAACGAATCTTACGAGAAGCTCGTGATGGGCACGTTTACCGTGCAAGTTGACGGACGTGATTTTACCGTGCAGCCCAGTAGTGACACGGCCGGCACTTTTCTAGGTGTGCTTTACGACAGCGAAGGTACGATCAAAGATTTCGACAAGAAGCTCAATGATTCTTCCTACACCTTACCTACGCTCTTCAATCTGCTAAACGCATCGCGCACGATTCTGGAAGCCGGCGATTTCTGGCTGCTCGTCTTAGGTGCCGTCCTGGTTCTCATCTGCAAGGCCGCGGCGCCTTTGATGATGGCTGTTGCAATCGATCAGAAACTCGCCCACAAAGTCACCTACCCGTTCGCCTGGGGCGCAGGCGTGTTGACATTGATTTGGCCTGCCGTGAGCTACTTCATACGCGCACTTGCTTACCTCTTCGGCAACATGGCGATGGCGCTTGGAGATTCCGAACCACTCTACAACTGGGATTACGCAACGATGTACGCGATCAAGAGTAACTTCGCCTCGCCGGTGTACGTCGTCGCTATCGCCACTTTGATGATGACGATAGCCGGCGGCTGTTTGTGGATCTCACCATATCTCGCCTACCGCTTCTCGATGGGCCAAGTCTACGAAGGGGTTTCGGCTACCATGTCACAATTTGCCGCGATGATTATTGGCACCGGTGTCGAAGCCTACAGCGCAACAGCTGCGGCATCGATAAATCAGCTGGCCCAAAACACTCAAGCTCAAGGTTCGCACGACGCACAAACGACTGAAGCTCGGGCCAACCGAGAATCGGGCATGTTGCGCAATCAAGCCGCCTTCATAACTGGTAAAGCTCAAGCACTCTCATCGGCGCAGGCTAGTGCCGGAGCAGCGATGGCCGCGGCTCGGGCTGGCGTCAGTCAAGCCCACACGATGTTTGGAAGTGGCAGTCGCGGTGTCGCCGGCTATAACGAGCAGATGGCTCAGATAAGTACTCAGCGTTCTATTAGAGATAACAACACCCAGAGCGCTCGCCAGGCGAGTGAAACAAATACGGATTCACAAGTCGGACGCAAGCAGGAATGGTCCAGAGGGTTAGGTAGCATACCGTTGTTCGGTGGTCCTATTGATTTGGTCCGTGAAGGTGTCGCTGGAACGGTGTCTGAGGCTTCTGGCGGCAAACACGGTGCGATGCCTCTCACGTTGCACCAACGCGGGTACGACGCCGCACGCATTGAATATACGAGTGGAGTTAACGCGAACGCATCACAAAGTTTCAGTGAAGCCCAGAAAGTCGAACGTCAGACTGGTGACCGCATGGCGGGTATCTCGACCCAGCAAGGGAGACAAGCTGCGGGGGCTGCTTACGCAGCGGCCAGCACATCAATCACCGGTCATCAAGCTGCTCTAGGTATCAGCAACCAGGCTATTCAAATTGATTTCAGCGGGAGGATGACGAGTGCCAACACTATTCATAACGCCTCGGTTGAGTCCGCGAAACTTCAGGCTATGGCCTCTGTTATAAGCCGCGTCGGAAGCAAACTGGCCCAAGACATAGAAAAGGGTTTAGAGATGCGCTACTAAGGTCGGATGTAAAGCAGTTCGAGAGCTACTGGGTTTAACCAGTGGGTCGCAGGCTCGAGTCCTGCTCGGCTCAATGCGTTAGAGATGTGATTAAGATCGCTGCCGTTCCGATGCCACTTTTGTTTTTGGCGAGACTGGTATACTTGGAAGCTAAATCCAGTAGGAGGGCTCCCACAAGCATGCCTGAGTTCCGCGGTATCGATCACCTTCGCTTTTACTTGTATAGGTCTCGATCCAAAATCGAGATGCTTTACGAACAGATCTATAAGTCCGACGTTACCACGGGCCGGAAATCTATTGCAGCAAACCTGAGAGTGGTTTCCGGGTCGGCTGAATCAAGCCGCGAAAGAGTAGTTAGCCTCGATGAAAAACTCAGAGCAGTCGAAGAGGAATTGGAACATCGCCAGTTAATCGGAACCATCGATGAGCCAAAAGAGTACTTTCGAGGAACCATGAAAATGCGTTGGGGGCTTTTCAATGACCAAGGCACTCGGCCGCAAGACGAGCCCGCTCTCGTATATTTTGGCGGCATTAACAAAGAAGAAATTCCGATTGTGGTCGGGCTAGGTGGATCTAGTATGCATGTTGAAGGACATAGAGGGGCCACCAGCACCTACTCACGCTCGGCAGGCCCAACGTTAGTGAGATGGTTACTCTCCGCTCTAAAAGGCGAAGAACCGATAAGAACTCTGTGGGATGTGGAAAGCGAACGAGGCGAAGTCCACACCGCAATGGCGGTCGCATTGCACTATTTTCCGCCTCCATCATACAACCTGACTTTTTTGGCGAAGACGCTCAGTACTGGAGTTCTAAGCGGATATGATTACATGATTGGCGTAAAAAAAGCGCGAATGCTGCTAGGCACACCTATTTGGGTAAGCCAGGCGCCTTCAGATGAAGAAAACGTGTGGGGCCTCGATGACCAATGGTGAAACTCTTAATAGTGGGTCGCAGCATTTCGAGCCTGCTCGGCTGACCAAATTATTGAATTAGAGTAGGTTAGATACGACTTAGGCTTTCGATTGCTGGGCGAGGTCTCCGTAGACCCGCTGATTGGAGGTTGTAAGTCCTATGTCTTTCAGCCTCTTTGCCCTGTTTCTCAAAGAGAAACAATTCCTCGCGAATATTTCCCCTCGAGACGGTCCACGGTCCGTGTAAACAATCAGATGGGAATTGTTCAACCATCCAAAAAGTCATACTTTCCATCTTGGGGACAAAAAAACTAATCTTACCCGTCCCCAATCTTCACAAGGGCAAGGACTCCTTTCTCTTCTCTTTGATCTAGCATAGTTGGATCAATGCGGAGTTCCGTGAATGGTATGCGAGGGTTGCGAATTCCTTGAGAACGTTGATATGACCTAAGCGGTGGGCCATCGGCTCATGTTAGTTAGCCGGAGACTGTAAGCCTCTAGCCGCACTATCCTCACCACACCAAACGTCAAACAACTTGCCTCTATTTCGAGATGGACTCAACCGGTAGTTCAATCTGCTTATCCGAAGCTTCAGAATCAGTCGCCTTTGTTTGCTCATTTATGGATTCAGACTTCTTGCTCCTGGTCTCCTCACCCGCAGTTGGTTCGTTGATTGCCTTAGCATCCGATTGAAATGTTTTCGGTTTATTTGGTTCGGCCTGAACTACTATCTCTCTCAATGGTGTAATGTGAGAATCCTTCAAGTACAGCAAATCCGACTGTCGTTGCACGAAGAGTTTTGTGAGAACTCGCTCTGCATCTGGTGGAAAGTTCCCAGCCCTACATACGTACTTAACCGTGATCATAGCGTACTTTAACAGTAGAAGTTGCGATTGAGAGACCGCTGGCAAGAAGCTCGAATTCTTCATGACGCAGGCTGACGCTTCTCGCAGCAACTGAGGGAGATTGAAACCTAAAGCCGGGCACTCCAACATCTCACGCACCAGCTCTAAAAATTTGTCCCACTCAGGCAGTGTTAAGCCTGAGTCCAACTCCCTTCCTTTTGACGCAATCATGTCATGACGCACCTTAGCCAAGAAGCTGTATTGGTCGCGTCCTCCCCATATCAATATCCTTAAACCTTCGTCTAAATTAGCCTTTGATTTGAGCTGAAGAAATTGATTGAAAATTGTCCCAACGCAACGGGCAAGTCCAACCGAAAAAATGGCCGCGGCTTCCAGAATGAGTGCAAGATGCGCATTGTTATTAGGATCGATCTCCTTGGAGACGTTCCGTGCTTCACCAATCACTCTGCGTAAGAGGTTTAAGAGTTCCCCTTCGTTCCAAGCGAGCAAAAAGAGATAGTCAGTAAAAGGACGAAGCCTTGGGTATTTCTCATGCAGAGTTCTAACGAGTTGATGTTCCCCAAGTGTTGAATCAAGTCTGCCGGAGCCCTCTGGGTAGATAAGAGCTCGGTCGTAATGTTCAAATTCATCTTCATCAAGCAGAGTTACACCGAAAGAACTTGCGAAGAGCTTGTGATCTTCGTCAATGAGTTTTCGTTTGAGAACAATAATTCCGTTATCTGCCGAGAAATGTGCCATCATCCCTCGCAGCCATACGGCTCGGTTTGCTGGAGAAACATCCTTCAGCGTTTTACAATCACCCAAGACTATTTCCCATTCCAACGACGCACTTGGTCTTAGGGCAAGCATATCGACATCAGTAATCAGTCGCCGGGTGTCCCGTAGTCCACCCTTGTAAAACACTGGTATCTCAGGCAACGCATACCAGCCACGCGCTGCGAAATGGCGGTAAAGTTTCGCCTTCTGTAATGCGTCTCTCATTCCCGACCTCTTAGCAGGAAGTTATCCAAAGCTGCAAGCGATTCTTCATCCATAGGCACGACGGGTTCCTGAACAAGTCGCTTGCGTCCAATCAAAGACTCCACATATTCATCTCCCTTGATGATGGCCAGTCTAACATCATCAGTTGTCGAGATTTTTAGATCCTCGCCTCTTACTAACATTATTGCAAGATCCACCGCTTCATGATTCTCAGGTCTGTCAATCAAGACGAATCGCGCCCAGCCTGGGCTTAACGGCTCTAATCTACCAACTTTCAAGGCACAAACCTGACGATACTGTTGAATCGCTTCAGTATTGGCCCTTAGATAACCTTTTTCTTTGAGAGACCACAAGAGAGCAACTGGACTGTGTATTTTGATTTGAGCGGGCAAAAGTTGACCCTGTCTAACGGCCGAAACAAGCGCCATTGCCGCCTCGAAAACCGGACGTTTGGCTGCTGGAACTCTCTCCGCTCCAGGGCGCGGGCCAAACAAAAAGTAATTGGTGCCCCGATGAGTTGTGGTGATAGCGGGCGGTGATACGAAACCCTCCCCCGCAAGTGCACGAATGACCGCAATATCCTCATCAGTCAATTTGTCACCAGATAACTGCCGCTCTTGTTCAATGACTGCTAAAGGCCATCCTTGATTCTTGCGAAGTAGGTCGAGTATCCGTTTTACTCTCCCAGCACCTTTGCCTGCGACCAGGTCAGCATAAGCTTGTGGAGTTTCCGAAAAGTACGTCGGAGACAAGAGAATGTCTCTTCCCCTCGCCCTGCGTGTTGATATGAAAGAACCTTCAGAACCAATGTCAAGAATTCGGTCAACTAGTTTCTTTTCTGCTCCGATTTGATAGGCCTGGTCGCGAACTAAAGGGGCAGCGGCCAGTCGCTGCAAGAGGTCAAGCGCCAACTGTTCCGGTTCTGAAAAAGAGTCGGAGCCCGAGACTGTGGCTAGATTCGCGAAAATGGCCTCGTAATATGGGACGTTCGGAATGACCGTCTTTATCGTCTTGCCTTCCACATCCAGCTCCACAAATTCCGCCTCAGCGAGCAACTCAACCGTAGTACGCACTGCTGAAGGGGGAAAGTTGAGGATGTATATCGCTATGTTGCGAAGCAACTCGTACCGAACAGCCTGTGCTCCTCGTAAATGCAAGGCTAACTTTACCGCTCGGCCTAATAATGAGAGTTGTTCGAACTCTGGAACTGAATTGGTTTCGAGGCACACTGTGATGTCATGTGCCCTTACCGCAGCTTCTTCGGGAGTGATCATCTGAAATCCCTCTTGAGGATACTAGGTGATATGCTGAGATAACAGACCTTCAACTAACAAGGCGGCGCATGACACCTAACGTTTTGACATTCGACGCATCTCTTCGGGTGTGAAGAGCAAGAATGGGTGCATCAATAGTTTCTTACCAGAGCCACCATTAAGTCAATGGCTAGTGTGCAAAAAACGGAAACGCCGATACATAGGAATTCTTGACCATGAGTGACCTTACGAACGAAGGCGACGACAGATACGCGCCACCAGAGGCTCAAAGCACGGACAAAGCCCTCGCTATTACCCGCGCAGCTACTGGTAGCATCCCATTGGTTGGCAACGCTGTGAATGAGTTGATGCTCTTTTGATTACCGCGCCACTATAACGACGCCGACAGAACTGGCTGAATGAAATTGCGGACGCTCTGCGTGAATTAGAGAAACGCCGCGGTGTTAGCAAATAACCTCACGCCGCTTTAACGAAGGTTGGACCCAAGCGTCTGCGTCCTCAAACGTTAACCTTCATGTCTCTTCAGCATTGAGATCCAAGTTGTCGAAATCACCATCGCCGGGCGTTCTGTTGGAGCTTGAAGACGCCGAGCGCAAGGGCGTGAAGGTAGTTGACGATGTAAAGATGGGGCAAGATGGTAGCGGGACGTGTTGATATTAGGCCAGCCGAAGAGCGATGCCTTGACGATCGTAGCTTGGACCCTCCTAAGGTTTTAGGATTCCAACTGGCCAATACGTGGCCAAAAATAACAGCACACGACGTGTACGGGATGATAAGGAAGGGGAAAGAACCGGAAAACCTCGATTTTTCTTCGGTGGCTGCAACTGTGGAAAAGGCAAGCACTTACGTTTTTGCCGAGCGTCTAATTCGTAATGCAGAGGTCAGGGGTTCAACCCCCTTTGCTCCACCATTTAGTTTCAACTACTTACAGCCAGCGCCGTTGCTGGCTATTTTTGCCAACTGACCAAAATCTGACCAGCTTTTCCGGAATTTAGTCTTACGCCTTAACTGCCACTCGCTTGCTGCTTTCAACCGCACGCACGTAACGCATCGTCACTCGAATGTCTGAATGTCTCGGCAACTGCGCGATCGTGATCGCATCGCAACCAACTTCCGCCCGTCGAGTGCCAAACGTGGCCCGAAGATCCTTCCTGGATATTGTTGCGAACAATGCGAACGCAACCATATCGGTCTCTCTCGTTTTTACTGATCGGTAAAGAACGGTTAGGATCATCGATTGAAAAGCGATGAGGAGGGTGCCGGTTGTTATGCGTCGTGAAATACATCAGAGTTGTGTTTCGCAACATACACGCTGCTGACAGCGAGGAGTAGTGAATACTTCAGTTGCCCGATGGACAGTAGAACCCGGAACTCGTTAATTGGACGTGGCCTACCAACTGACCTGATCGACAAGATCGGCAGTAATGATCACACTGTCACCAACCTGAAAGGGTTTTCAAAAAAGGTCCTTCTTAAGTTCTATACCGAAGCGGAATCGGATCAAATCCTAAAAAGCATTCACCGCAGTCCGATAGATGACGAGGTTCTCGACCGCTTACTCTTCCTGTCCAATGAAGCATGCTGTTACTGCGCCGATGGGAACTCAGCGAGTCCATATCAAGTTCATCACATTGTTGAACACGCGGCAACTCAGGACGACTCGCTCGAAAACTTAATGCTCATATGTCCAACTCACCACACCGTCATCCCGCTTCGCAAATATTCTGTGGAAGAACAAAAAGCTCAACGCGCCCGGTGGTACGCTTTAGCAGAGATCGATCGCGCTTATCGTGTCCGTGGCATTCCGTTTCCTTATCGCTCATTCGAACCAATTAACTATTCGTCTTCCCCGACCATCGATGAAATATTTTTGTTTGGTCCGCCATCGCCCAGTACAGCGCGAGCGTTGTCCGAACACAATCTGGGCACGAGCGGCAAAAAGAAACTGGAGCGAGAAGACTTCCTTATTATTGCTGGAGAGTCAGGATCTGGTAAGTCAACACTTGCAATGGGCATCGCAGGCATAATCCCTCCCAATAGCGAACGGGTCTTTCGATACGTGCGTTCTTCAAGTAGCGACAACCGACTCGCCGTTCAAGAAATTCTGACTTTTGTAGCCACTGCGGCGAACCCATGTACCATCGTTATAGATGACATCAACCTTTGGGCAACGACTAACGATATAGAAAGAATCGCCCGCACAACGTCAAGAACAGTTAAAGTAATAGTAACCATCACAAGCGAGCTTGCAAAGGAAACTGATGAACCTGCTTTAGATCGCCCATTCCCGTTTAACAGGCTGTACGTTAGCTGGGACATTCTCCGTCCGTACGTTGTCACCTACCTACTGGACCACGAGCCGCAGGTCGTAGCTGCCCTAAAGAGGCGTGGCGATGACCAGACTGAGCGTATAGGCCTTGGCGCACTCGAAGTTCAGTTGGACCACCGCATTCAACGCTACGAGAACCAAGCAAAGTCAATCTGGCAGTTCCTTTTTCTTTTAGGCGCGGGCTGGATCACAATCGAGAATGATTTGGCGGAGCTGGTTTCTAAGGACCGCTCTGATGTCCCAGTGGTCTATGCAGCTTTGGAGCAAATTGTCGATGTGGAGCGCGCGGTCGGAGCTACGGAAGCAGCGCAGACCATTGGTGGACTGGAGCCTGGGAACCCAGTTCTGGAGGCTGACGCGGACTGGGTGCAGTCGGTCTACGAACGACTTGTTACTGATCGCCGCGTGATGCAACGCGTACGACACCGTTACACAACCGTTCATAGAGATTGGGCTCGAGCGTTTATTTGCGCGGCTTTAGAAAATGGTCAAAGCAAAGGTACAACCACCCAACTTTTGCTTCGAGATCTAAACTTGGCGGCGCCACGACCGCGCCGTTTCGCGAGACTGCTATCTTGGTTGAAGTATTCGACGTGTGCCGAATTCATCACGAGTTGGGCAAAGAATCAGGAAGCAGAGGATTGGTCCCAGTTAATTGAAGCGGCGACTGTGGAAGGCTTGCCAGCTACCGCTGAAGTCGCCAGCGAGTTGCATCTTCTTCTTTACACAGAAGATTGGAATGAAACGCTCGGTAAGGCATTTGAAACCCATGAAGCTGCACTTCGGAACCTCGTTATCAATGCCACAGCCGAGGACTGGCACTATCTCCAAAACCTCTTCATGACTCTTAGCCATGCACGGCCGGCTTTGGCCGCTCGCATTATTGAGAGTTGGAATCCGGAGTCTGCTGCGGACCAGCTAAATCACACTCATCCCGACTACTACGACTCCGTTCGTTGGTTGTTGGGTGGAAGTGTATGCAAACACAGTAATGATTGGTGCCTTCAAGTCGGGAAGCATATCGATTGGTCCAAAATAAAAGAGAATCTCAAGCAAATACGAAAAGGAGACGTTCAGACCGTTGGCGATTTACTTTCGATATTGCACCGTTTAGCGGTTCCGATAATGCGTTCGATGGTGCGAGACATAGCGGACGTTGTGCATGACACACTTGCGGGAGCTTCGCTGTCCGACATCCGTATGGAATTAATGATTGTTGAACTCGAAGTATTCCCCGACGAAATGACAAAGGTAGCCGGAGCTCTCAATGCTCAACAATTAGCTCTTGAGCTTTCCAACACTCCACCTCATAAATGGGAAGAAATGATGCATCTATCGTGGATGGCTGCCAGAGCAGGCTCCTCTTTTCCCCAAGATGTAGTAGAGCATTTGATCGATGACGAGTTGGTGGCGATTGTTCAAAAGTATGCTCAAGCTCATCCGCGCACTTTTCTACCTTTGCTGTGGCAACTCAAATACGGACGACTCGAACGGCGGCTTCAACTGGCAAACCAATTGTTGCCGGCGGCGGTCGTCGCTTGTCGTCACGACGACAAGATTCGCGACCAGATTTTGCGGGCCTTTGCGCGAATTGATCAGGGCGTTGCCGAGACTCTGGCTCGTGAACTACAAGTTGCCGTGCCGCCTCCGGACCCCGAAGATGACAAAGCGGACACTTTGAATAGTCCAATCTTGCAGACTGCGGACGGCGGAGCTGAGACTGCAGAACAGCTACTGACATTAGAACGCTCCGGTGGGGACTACGATGTTGGTGAAGTCATCTATGGGCCTGACGAAACCGGTTCGCAGAGTTGAAGGACATCTTAAATTCTCTAGGGATCCGTCCTATGTGAATCACAGTGTGTTGACAACGCACTACCCCCCAATAAGTATTACGAAAAAAATCTCATGTGCGCTACCTGGAACAAAGAATACGATCCGGATTTGATAGCCAAGAAACTTGAAGCCATTCGAGTCTACGACGAACAGGGCGATCACCGAGGTTTCCAAGGTCCTTATGAGGATTGCATCTCCGTACTTCATTCGTCGCTCGCATTCTCCGACGGGATACCGCAAACGGAGCGACGCAAAATCATCGCGCTTTCAATTCGAGATGCTGCAGTGGCGGGTGTCATCTCAGCGAAAGCATTGTTGCGTGAGATTTCTAAAAGAGAAAATAGCTACTTACGACGGCCTGTAAAGAAGTTCGTACTCGTCACAAGCTTATCAATCTGTCATGACAGCACCTTAAATACCCTCCGGGTCAATGACGCTATGATTCGGTTTACCCCACAGTTGCCAAAGCGCTTTGACCAAGGACCAATCATGGAATTAGCAAATAGTTATGTAGTTGGTCTCTTCCCAAAAGATTATTGCGCAGTCCGAGTGTCGGTTACCGGACGCTCGGATCATGAAGCTGTTGAAAAGGCTTTTAATGCTGTTGACCTGCTTAGAGGAATCTGGAACTTAGGACTCAATAGATCACGTGGTCTGAGTTTTCGCAGTGGTAACCGACATCCAATGAATCTTATTCTTCCGGGACCACTTCATACGCTTCACGAGCCCGGCGGGAAACTAGTTTCTACAGAGGATCTGTGGTACGAGCCTGAATATCTCGTACCCATTGAATTGTTCCGTATGCGCAACGGCAACTCGCAATTGCGTAGTTTTGACATATCCTTGCGACGCCAACTCGCTCGCGTTCAGTATAAGAGCCGAATAGAGAACGCAATTAAGAGATATTGTAGAGCTTTGGATACCAGGGACTTCCAAAAGGCATTCTTGGACCTTTGGAGCATTATGGAAACGCTAACAGATTCGTTCACAGGTAAGTATGATGTGACGATTCGTCGCACGATATCTTTGTTCTCTGAAACTGATTTCCATAAACAAGTATTAAGGCATCTAAGACAGTTTCGAAATCGCGCAGTGCATGCCGGAGAAGGAACAGAAGAAATAGAGACGCTACTCTTTCAATTACGCCGATACGTGCAACAACTCATCATGTTTCACGCGACAAACAATCTTCAGTTTAAGAGTTTTGAAGAAGCTTGTGAGTTTCTGGATTTACCCGCGGATTCGAAAGTGTTACAGCAAAAAGGCAAATTGATTAGAAAGGCATTGAAGTTTCGGCGTTAGGCACCAAGCATGTGAGACAACCACTCCCTCAACATTCAAAGTTCGAAATGACATAATCAAACTCCCACTTCGACAATCCATCAACACCTCGTGCTAAATAATTACTGCTGGGCGGTGAGAAAATATTTGTTCCACGTTTTGCCAACTGTTCAACGTCGGCTCTTTGGGTTTCGCTCAGCGATTCCCACCACGACGAATCCAGAGCCAAGTTCTCGCAGTTTGATATGACAAACCGAAATAGAAAATCTCCTAAACTATCGCCATCATAGATCTGGGTGGCTAGAGATCTCATCAACGGAACACAGCTCTCTGAGCTGTCGTCGTGCCACGCGAAGAGAAAGCCCCATCCATCACGCATCGGCGCAAAGCAGAAGGCCACCAAGTCGCGCTTTCGATCTTTGTCGCTAAGATCTTGAAGCGGATTTCCAAGGAAGTCGAAATCAGGAAAAAGTAAGCCTGAAAAGGTGATCGAAGGCTTTTGCTGACAGTGAAACAAAACCGACTTCATAGTGTCGAAGGAATTCGACTTCAACAATTCTTCGTACTTAGCCTTGTGGATATTTAGGTTCTCTAATGCCAGAGTTGATCCTTGCAAGACGGCATTAAAGATAGCTTGATTTGCTTGGTTGGAAGACGAGTGGCTTGTAAGATCTCGAAACAGCTGGACGGCATTTTCCTTTACAAAGACTTCTCGGCACAGTGACCTGTAAGCATAAAGAGTTATTTGTTGGGGAGTTGGGTCCAATGGAAAGTTATCGATGGGTTCGAAGAGTTCGTTGTCGTGTTTTCCACAAAAACCACGAAAACGTCGATACTGCGTTAATCCCTTGCTTCGCAAAGACTGCGCCCCCATGCTCTTCTTTATATCGGTGAAGTTCCTCGAAGGTACGTACACATGTCCACTCTGTGCTATCAGTGACAGTACACCGTTTTTCTGGATCGAGTGTGCGTCAATCGGCTCCGTGCACCTTGTGTTCCTGCTTCGAAATGCAAACATCTGCCAGTCTGTTTCAATTCCGAAATTCGCGATAGATAGTCCCCGAGATCTTTAGTTGTTGAGCTCCAGCAGATGTCTTTCCATCTTGAGACCAAGCCGCGAAGGCTATCGAGATCCCTTGAGTCTGAGCAGCTTTGTATCGCTCGAGCGCAATCTGCTTGTCGCGACAGTCATCTATCGTGACGGCGATCGGCGGTTCCTCAACTCCCACAATATCCCAGTGCAGCTGTCTGACCTTGAAGTCGGCTAAGACGGTAGCTGAGACAGGATCATCGGCCAGAACCCAGCAGTAAGTGAGCGCACCTTGAACTTCACTTATGTGGTCGTTGAGGGAGGTCGGGACAACGCGAAAAACTAAATAGAATGTAGTCATCTAACCTAAACAGGTTTCTACTGTCTATAACGACGATAAGTATCCAATTACAGCTGCATACCAGTGAATGCATAAAAGCGCATCTTCAGGAGTCAGGTTCACTGGCGGCGTACCTGTCTTGACATCTCCTTCAAGATGCACGGCTTGATTGGCGATGGCATTCAAACCCTTAGCGAGCGCTAGTCCAAAGTCTTTCCGACGTGGATCGCCAATGACACGGGCCAGCAGGTGCTCAATTGCCTGCGTGTTTGGAGGTGCAGTAGACAGAATTGTTCGCCACGCGCTCCGGCAAGACGATCCGGCAGCGTTCCAGTCTCCTCTGCTGTATTGACGTTCGGCTTCACGGATTTTTGTGACGGCGTCTGCAAATGGTTTGTGAAGATGACTCGATTGAACAGGAATCCGGATCGCAATAAGTTCAAAGCGATCCATTCCTGCTCGGTTGAGAAGTTCCAACCACTCTGATTGCGGAATGGTCAACCTGCCTTGTTCCGCGTTTCCCTCGTGAGGAATGCCAGAGAGCAGTGGTCTAGTGCGAAACTCAAAAACCACATCGCCTAGATATGATTTATCGATGAGTCGAACGAAGTCATCGCTTCTCAGGTCCAGATGTCTTTGCAGTGTGAATTGATGTATCAGCCGTCTCGGGTGTTCACTCAAATCGGGGGCCAACCTGCCAACCAGTATTGATTGCGCCCCCTCGTTAAGATAGAGTTCCGACTCCCATCCATCTAACGAAACCGAGTTACCATTCTGGGCTTCGAAAGCAAAATTGAACCTCAGACGGTATCCGAACAACGTTGGTTCTATATTTAAGTTGCATACGGTAGCGCGTGCATATCCTCGGGAGCCTTGATCTGCGATCCGAATTTCCGGTTGGAGTAACATTCAGAATCACCTCTGATATGGTTTAAGCTTCGCGATTATGAGGTGGTGACCACCGTTTCGTGAGTAGGCCGTTCGGAGTCGAGTAACCTAAACACCTTGATACACCTTAACGACTGAAGCATAACCGCTCAACTCAGGCCGAGTCGCTACTGAACTCATGCCCGGTGTGACGGTGCAAAGTTGGCGCTAACAATCATACACGAAAGGAAAACTATACGAAGCGTCCGATGATTTGGAAACAGCCTTCGGTTGGGCCGTAAATGCAATAATTTATGGACCACCTTTTCTTCGTAGCCTTTGAATACAGGCACTCCATGCCGATTGTAGTTCCTCATACGAAATTCCATGAACCACTTCGCGATTTGCTGGATGCCTTTTGCCATCGAACGACCTAAGGAGAACTTGCTCCATTGCGAAAGCCTGGCGCGCAGTGGCCCAAAATTCAATAAATCTGACAACATATCTCAGCCCACCGAGTCCGGGCAGCGAATGGTGGTTGAACTCTCTTACTCGGGTCGTGTAATCAAATGCCCAACCGATTTTGAACGCCGACGTTGACGCGCCGTGGATCTGCATCGCATATGTGTACGCTGCAAGACGTCGTACATGCATCACTCCAGACCTCGTGGTTGTCGGAACTGGTGCGTTGCGGCGTCTCGCTATGTCATGAGCTTCGGTGCGTGCTATTACTCGAAAAGGACTGTGCAGTTCGGCTTCCCGCCGCGGCAATTTTAGGACAGCATCTGCCTCTTCGCCTGTAAGTCGAACGATTCCTGAAGCAGCGTCCATATTAAATTGGCGCGCAGATACCTCCTCGAGGAGCGGTCGCTCCAGCAATGTCCACGCTCGTCGATTAATCAAACCGTATGGCCATCTGTATTCTCCAGTTTCTGTGAATTCATGAGGAAGCGTCTGAAGCGGAAAGTCTAACCACATCACGGGTTCCAAGGTCGGCTCCATTAATCCCAACAGACGCCCTCGTTCGTCTTCCATCGTAGGTGGACCTTTTGTTCCGACCAACACGACGATATCTCCATCAGAAAGCAGCTCGCGGGCACGGTCTCTCCAGCCGGAAGTACTGAACTGCAAGGGACCAACCGGAATTCCAAAACCCCACACTTTTGTGAGATATACGGTCATTACGAAGAGCAATCAAACGTACAACTAAAAATGATATATAACTAAGACGAGCTACTTACGATTTTTACGAGCAATTGGTCCACTTCGCACCGTACGGGAACCAAGACTCCATTTCGTTAGATTACGATGCAAGGCAACATATATATTCGCTATTCCGACTTATTCGATCAGCCATTCTCTTTGGCAACGCTAAAGAAAGAACTGCGTCAATTCAAGCTTTCAAACGTCTTATTCCATGTTGCACGAATGAATGTCCTGCTGGGACGGCACAGAATACTGCGAGAAAACAGAGAGGCCATGCAAGATTTGCAGGGTCAACTCATCGCAAACTATATCGATGATCAAATACTGGAGGACAAACTCAAAGTAAAGTTCGGTAGGTTCAAGATGGATGAATATGCAGTCTTCACGCGCCTGCAATGTCTGGGTCTTCTGCGGCTGATTGCAAGCGAGTCTAAAGAGAGTGCGTCTATAACTAGTGAGGGCAAAACACCTGGTGGATATTCGCTAGGTCGTTGCTGTTTGATCATGAATGATCATTTGCTTTCAAAGAAGGAGGAGAAGGCCATAAGTGAAGGCACCGATCTCAAGAGGCGGAAACACTTAGCCATACAACTTGCGCCACTGCTAGAGCTCTACAATCCACCCGCCGCTGATAGATCCGTTGTACGTGCAGAGATTCTCTTTTCCGAATTGCTCAAGACAAAAACAATGGAAGCCATTCGGCAGCGAGAACTACGGGGTTTTGATATTTCCAAGGCATTCCTCAAAGCAACAGGAATTAAGCTCGATACGTATCGAGACTTCATCGTTGCCATAATCTCGTGGCTGTACGGTCATGAATCCGCCGAGTTGATTGATAAGCCGAACCTGTTTACCTTCCAACGGAAACAGTTCATCAAAAACAGCAAAATCAAACAGAGAGACTTTGAGCGATACCTTTCGCTTGATTCAATAACAGTTCCATTATTGAGAGGTAAGTTCAAAACTAAACAAGCCAAGGTCTTGCCGCATTTTGATTACGTGCATTTTCGTCGCCAACCTCTGATTGAATTGGACACGGGTAGCTTCATCTGCGCTGACTCATGTTTTGCAATAGAAAAGCTGAGTTCCGGCATTTACTGGACCATCATCGACAGTTTAAGCGGTTCAGATAAGCAGCGGGCTTTTGATGCGTTCGGTTATCTTTTTGAGCTCTACGTCAATCAAATACTCCAGAGGTCTCAAACCTCGGATACGTTATTCCTGCCAGCGCCTAAATATGTTAATGGCGAAAATTCGGTGGATGGAATCATTCTTCACGGCAACCAGCTTATCCTCATCGAGTACAAGGCAAGTTTCCTGCGGATCGAAGCCAAGTATGGAGGCAAGATGCGGGCCTTCGAAAAAGAGCTGGACAAGAAGTTCGGTGTCGATCGAGATAAAGGAACGGATAAGGGAGTTGCTCAACTAGCAAAGCATATTGAACGTCTTTTCCATAGAAAAGCTAATGCCAGATTTCACATTTCCGCTTTGGATGAGCTGTTATTAGCATCGCACACACGAGTCGAAAAGGTAACACCTTTGCTGATTGTGCAGGAGCCGTTTCTTAGATTTCACATAATCGAAGACCTCCTGAACGTGCGATTTCGCAAATTGCTTCAAAAAAAGAAGGTCTCGAACGCCGTCACAGTCGGACCTCTCGCCGTCTTAGATATAGATACCCTTGAACAGATGAAGGCAAACATAGCCGGAGGCGATTTCACACTAGCGCAGTGCTTGAATGCCCGAGCCCATCGAGATCCTGAGTACAAGCAATTCTGGCCGGAGTTCATCTCTGATCACTTTGAACAATTTGGTAAGAGAGATGACATCGAGTTAAACGCCAAATTTAGCGAAATCATGGATCGCACAAGGAAGAGGTTTTTTGGAAATGGAAGCTAAAATCATCATTGAGAGATTCAATAATAAGTACAACACGTGTCAGCTAAATGAATATCACATTTCGCGTTGGCCAGATGAAGAGAACCGCAATCAAAGAGATATTGATGCCTTTGCCGAAGCAAACGGGGTGAGGCCGTTGGCAATTGAACACACAAAGGTCGAAACTTTTTTCAACCAACTCCAAGATGCCGCACGATTTGGTGAGTATTATGGTGAATTAGAAGCCGAGCTTAAAAATCACTTTAATTTTGATCTCATGTTGACGCTGCCCATATTTGCCTTTGTGGCAGGTACTAAGTGGGGTAATGTGAGAGATGTAATCCGCGACTGGTTAGTGGATAATGCTGCCGCGTTCGACGACGGATATTCGTCTCATCAAATCCCAGGTGTTCCATTCATCGTCGGCATCAACAAGAACATAACAGGGAGTAAGTTATTCACAGTGGCTCGCAGGGCGCCTTCTGATCGAGATATTCACATCGAGTTAGCACAGAGCTTCGCGGAATCCCTAACCGACAAAAACGATCAACTGACTCAGTATAGAGCTTCTGGAGCGAACACAATTCTTATTCTCGAATCAACAGATATCGCGTTGGTAAGTCATGTTAGTCTCTATAAGGCTTTCCTGCAGGCCCATTCAATCATAGCGACACCTAACATCGATGAATTCTGGCTCGCCTCAACGTATGACCCTGAAGATTATTGCGAGCTCCACTGCCTTCTTGGGCCTGATCCGATCATGAATCGCGCCAATCCTGAAAACTTTGAGTGGGGTCCTCGTCATTCCGAAGTGTGGGATCAAGCAATTAAAGATGACTTGGCCAGATTCGGCCCTATTGATCTGGCCCACTATATTCCAATGGCTAGGCGCTAACTAAAAACCTGATGCCTCGCGAGTCTTTAGCTCTCGCTGTTGGTGACATTGACGGCGTCGTCTTGATGGCGTGGTGGACTCAATTCAAACGGGGCTGGACCGTGCTAGTATTTTTTCTAATCTTCTGATGCGCATGTGAAAGGTTGTTCGCTTGATGCCTAGTCGACGCGCTGCCTTAGTCACGTCGCCACCGGCTTGCGCAAGCTCTTGGAGATACAAATCGAGCTCCTGAAGTTTGGATAGATGGCACACGGACACTCCGCTATTAGTCAGGCACCGCAGTCCGTTTGTAAGTATGATTTCGCGCTGTTTGTCAGACCGAGCGAAGCCGTTGGCTTCAAGATCTAAACTGACGGTCTGCACCAGAAACGACACCACTCAGAGGAGCCTCGATAGCTAATCGCTCGATTACATTTCCAGTTCTCTGACGTTTCCCCCTCGGTGGTCACTTGAAAACCGGCAATACGTGGTCACTTCAAAACCGGCCAATGGAGAGTGGCCGGGACGAAAGGTTTTTACGCTTTTGACTGCATCTTGTCCACTCGATTTTGGCTAGGCCTTCGAGAAGGCGTTGTCTCTTTTTTCTCCAGAACAATATCCAGCATTAGAGGCTGTGGGAACTGTGGGAAACTCCGGCGTAGTTGGCCGAGTTTTCCAAGCGCGGTGGGAACGGTGGAAAACATGTAGTTGGTTTTCCACGGTTTCCACCGCGCGGCAGTTTCCATAGCCTATGGTCACAGAATCACTTTCTGCAGGGTTGTGCCAAAAAACTTGGGCCATATTCTTCTTCAAACGAGTTTTTCGCAGGGCGTGCATGGTATTTCCTTTGCGGCGGAGACGAGATCATCCAGTTCCCGCCGCCACTGGCACCTCCGTTTTTGTGCGCCAACTACGTGGGCCAAACTTCAGGATGTGGCCATGATGCAGCAGCCGATCGAGCATTGCGGTGACCGCGGCGGCATCACCCAGCAGTTTGCCCCAATCTTCCACCGGACGGTTCGAAGTCACCAGCGTACTGGCGCGTTCGTAGCGACGCATGATGAGCTCCAGCAGATCTTCAGCGGCCGTCAGTGGCAGCTTGCGCATGCCGAGATCATCGAGAATGAGCAGCGGTAGTGAGACCAGCCATTCCATGAACTCTTTGCGCGAACCGTCAATGGTGGCGTCGGCGAGTTCATCAAGCAAGGTGTGCGTCTCCCGATAAAGCACCCGGTAGCCTTGTTGGATAACTATCTGGCCAATGGCCTGGGCCAAGTGACTCTTTCCCGAACCTGGCGGGCCTAAGAACAAAGCATCCTCACGCCGGCCAATAAAGTTAGCGGTAGCAAGCTCAAAGATCAGACTGCGATTCATCTTCTTGTTGAAGGTGAAGTCGAAGTTGCCGAGCGTCTTCAGCGGGTCGCGAAAGCCAGCTTGCTTACGACGACGCTCCAGTAGCCGGTCGCCACGTCTGGTGAGTTCATCATTCACCAGACAGGAGATGAGATCGATGGGCGCCATGGCTTCGGCTTGCGCCTGATGTAAGCGCGTTTCCAGGACGGCGGCCATGCCGCCCAGACGCAATTGCCGTAAGGCTTGATTCAACTCAATCAGATTCCTGGACTTCAGACTCCTTTATTCTTAGCTGAATGAGGTCACGGTACTGCTCCAGTTCGCGGATCAAGGGATCAACTTGCTGTAGCGTGAGCGGCAGTGACGGTTGGCGCTCGAGATAACGACGGACGAAGTGATACTCGTGCACACCCAACTCCAGTGCGGCAGCACAAGCCTGATCAACCAGCGCCGGTCCAAACTTCTTGGCTAACGAAAGCACGCCGAGGATGCGCCGGACGCCAACCTGGCCCTGACGTTGATGAATGGCCTGGCAAAGAGTGCCGATGTGCGCGCCGGCACGGCCGGCACGTCCCAGCAACTGCACGGTGGAAAGGGGCGTGCGCGGCGAGCGATCTGCTTCCTGAATGCGATGCCAGCCACGTTTCTGGCGCAGGTGTTCGCGCAACAGTTGACCGTTGCGCGGATCTAGCAACCGCACATTCAGCCCGTCCCACTGCACCTGGACACGACGACCGATCCAACCCGGCGGCGCACCGTAATAAGCCGCTTCAACTTCCACGCAACCATCCAGATGGACCACCCGCTGACCGTATTGATAAAAGCGAAAGGGTTCGAGTGGCAGTGGCAACAAGTGTGGGCGCTCTTCGGCAAACATGGCCGCCACTTGTCGTTTGGTAGTGCCATGAATGCGCGTATCAGCCCAGTTTGTTTCCCAGCGATCGAGATAAGCTTGTGCTGCTTCCAAACTCTCGAAGCGTTGGCCTTTGAGTGGCGTCTTCTGCGCATGGCCCACCCCGGCTTCAACCTTACCTTTGCGATCTGGATCTCTCACTCGGCAAGGCATGGCTACCACGCCGTAGTGGGCCAACACATCACGGTAGAGCGGATTGATCGTGGCGTCGTAGATGTCCGGAGTGAGCACTCCTTCACGGAGATTGTCGAGCACGACGATCCGCACACTGCCACCAAGCCGGCGAAACGCGGTCTCATGTAGTTCGGCCCAGATGTGAGCGCTGGAGCGAAAGGTGAGCAAGCGCACGGCCTTGCGACTGTAGCCGAGGGTCATGACGAATAGGCGCGTGCGCCGATACTTGCCACTTTGCGGATCGCGCACCCACGGACCAGTGCCGTAATCAACCTGCGCCTCCTCACCCGGCTCAGTAATGATCACGGCCCGCGCTTCTTGCGCCACATTCGGTTGCAGTTTGATAACGAAGCGTTTGACGCTCTGATAGCTGTGCGCAAAGCCATGCTCCGTGACCAGGTCCTGCCAGATGGCCATCGCATTGCGGCCACGCTGCAACCCTGACTCGATCAAGTCGCGATACGGCTCACAGCTCCTGAGGGTGCGAGCTTTCGCAGGACCAGAGTCGGTGGTCACCTGTATGGCCGGTTTTGAAACCTCAGCGTTCCCAGGTGCCAAATGAGGCCTTTTTGCTGGGGCAGAGTCGGTGGTCACTTGTATGGCCGGTTTTGCCCCTCGCCCCCAGCCACCCGGGGCGCGCACACTGATGCCGGCGGCTCTGAGATACGCACTGGCTGTTTCGCGGCGCACACCAGTGGCCTGCTCGATCCGTCGTAAAGACCAGCCCAGTCGTCCTAAGGCTATTATTTGTTGTCTTTTATCGTCGCTCAATACGTTGCTCATGGCGCCGGAGGCTAGCTTGCCTCACAGCGACGTCAACGTCCCTGGCGACTACTTCTCATTGGCCGGTTTTGAGGTGACCACGTATGGCCGCTTTTGGGTGACCCCCGAGGTTTAATAGAGAACAATATAGTAGGGCGACTTGCTGTAAAGTTGTTGTAATTCTAAATTCCACTAATTCCAATGAGGACAGATGTTTAATGCGCTTACTTGGGGTTAGAACTCCCAAGTCCTACGAGACAGCAGCTGTAAGTTGTTGATTTGATTGGTAGCG
>Ga0126311_10000099_pt1 | contig 42299 bp, 62 predicted proteins | sample Plot61_FD_92539 | JGI IMG/M metagenome (GOLD analysis project Ga0126311, IMG submission 92539) | Serpentine soil microbial communities from UC McLaughlin Reserve, CA, USA - Plot61 | ecosystem: Environmental > Terrestrial > Soil > Grasslands | place: USA: UC McLaughlin Reserve, Lake County... | reverse complement strand
GGTGTGATCAGATAGTCAGAGATCATGTCACTGTCCTGGTACAGGCAGAGCGCACGACTGAGCGCGTCCATCGTTTCCGCCGTGTCTTGCATCAGCAGTCCGGCGGTCGCGTCCAGCTCTTCGACGGTCGGTGCGATGTCCGGAGGCACAGCTGTCGGTGCGCACCGGACGATCGAGACGGTGAATTCTCCAACCTCGTACGGCGCCTTGCACTTCCCGCCGGTGACCGAGTCCGTTTCCTCAGGGAACAGTTCCGAGAGGTATACCCGGGGGAGCGTCACGGCGAGGAGACCGGCACAGTCGCACTCGTCCCATGCGATCTCTCCGGGGACGAGTCCATACCGGGCGGGCTTGCTGCTCAGCCCGCCGTAGACCGACGTGACCAGATAGGTGCCGACGGTGTACCAGCGTGTAGATCCAGTGATCACGTCCCGGCCCTCCGGTGCAGCATGCGATCGACGTTGTATACCCGGGCGCGCTGCTGGAGGTTGTGGGGGTTCTCCGACGCCAGGAAGAGGTCGACGAGCTTCAGACCGGTGCGGCCCTTCTCCAGGAGATCGTTCAGGTTCAGGTATTCGATCTCCACGCCCTGACGGACGATGGACCGGATCCCAGCGGGAAGCTTGCACTCCTGATTCGAAGACGCCCTGAGGATCTCGCACGCGAGTTCCCCCATGGCCAGCCGCGCACCATCCGGAACGTCCTCGCCATATGAGGCGGTCACGGACCACGTGCCCGGCTCTGTGTCGTTCTTCGACAGGTCGTTGCAGTACGGCCACTGCCCGCCGTCTGTCCGCACCAACAGCCGGTTGTTGTCGACGCGGTAGATCCCGGTCACCGCGACCCCGTCCAGCTTCACCGAGACGATCTCACTGACCGGAGTGGGAAGAACGACTTCCGACAGGGAACCACACCCGCAGGGTCCCGAGCACTGCCCGCAGGACATCGGGAACCAGTACCTCCAGTCCCCGTACGGGGAAGACGCGAAGCCGGTGTCCGCTCCCCACTGGCTCCATCCCCATGGCCACGCGTCGTAGCAGTCCCGGCGGCACGGGCGGAGCGTGGTGGTGCACGTTCCGAACCGACGCCCGGACAGAGCCCACAGGACGCGGGTTGCCATGGTCACGGCGTATCCGGTGAGCGCGGGAGCATACCCGGATATGTCGCACGTCCAGTAGACAGGCCAGTCGGCGCATGGCCCGAACTCTGCGGTCACCGGTGTCTCCTCTCGCGGGTGTGCGGGATCAGCTTAGAGGGGGTTCTCGTTCGGCCACTTCCGTACGTGTCCGAGCGCCGGCGAGACGTGCGCGCTGTGATCCCCTCCGTGCCGTCCCTCCGGGTCTTCCGACCACTCCACGCACTGGAGGGTCAGGTCTTCCCCGTCCAGCTCGATGATCTCGGTACTGGAACAACGAGTCGGCATCGGGATCCTCCTAGACAGCGATCCAGTTGGACCCGTCGGACTTGAGAGTCACAGTCTCCCACTGCGAGGACAGGACGCGTGTGGCTGCGCCGTTGACGGTCTCTGTCCCGGCCGGGTCGATCGTCACCGTGTTGCCGGTGGCATCGGACTTGATGACCGTGTACGTGACGAGGTTGGGAGCGGCCGACGGCAGGTTGACCGTAACGACGCCTCCGGCCGCATTCGCTTTGAGGACCCTGTCGATCGGCCGGACCGTGACAGCTCCCGTGACGGTCCGGACATCACTAGCGGTCTGACCGTCGGAAGAAACGATCCCGGTCGGGTTGTCATGGGTCAACCCGCTCTCGGTGAACAGGCCCGTCCACACGACCCAACCCCGGGCAGCGGCCATGTGCGACGCCTGCCCGCCGATGTTGGGGGTGGAGGACTCGGTGCTCAGCTCGTCCACGTGGAGGATCGGTCCAACGCCTCCGCTACCCACACCCAGGATGTACACCTCGGTGACACATGCCTCGATACCAGCAGCGAGGATCCGCATGGCATGGACACTGCCGACCGATCCGAAGTAGTTGCCGACCGCGACCAGTCCAGCCCAGCAGTACAGGGCCATGTATCGCTTGACCAGGGCGTGTTCTGTGCAGAACATCGCATAGGTGTACCCGCCCTGGATGGACACGTTGTCACAGACGACGTGGTGATTGTTGCCCGGAGCAGGGAGCAGCAGACCGACGGAGAGTCCGGTGCCGAAGGTGCCCGGAGAGGAATAGTCGCTGCCGATCGCTACGATGCCCGTTGTGCTGGTGGAGAAGTTGGTGATGTGGGAGTTGGCGCAGCCGTAGAAGTTGGCGGCCCCGTAGGTGAGCCCGAAGGAGCTGTGCGCGGTGAGGAAGCTGATGTTGGTCAGCACCGGCATCACGTTGCTGAACAGGGCTGCGGCCCCGTAGCCGAAGCCTTCGTTCGGTCCCGAGATGACGCCCGGATTCCCGTCCGCGTTGATGTTGGCGGTCTGCGCCACCGTGGACGCGTACATCCCAAACGAGATGAGGCACGCGCCCCCGTACTGCGGAACCAGCTGCTGCCAGTGCCGGACGGCCGCCGCTCCGGTGTTGTCGGACGCGAATTCCAGGATCTTCTTCACACCGGTCGCCGCGTAAATCCCGAAGACGATCTGGCCGTTGCCCGATTTGGTGTTGTTCAGCGGTCCGGCGATGATGTGTCCCCGAGGCGGGATGTACACCTTCGCGTACGTGTGTCCCGAGTTCAGGTACGCCTCCGCCGCGTCCACGGCCGCCTGGATCGAGGTGGTGTCGTCGGTGCCCCAGAAGACTACAGCGTTGGCGAGGGCCCCTCCGGAGGCGTTCGCCGCACTGAGGGTGATCTGCGTGGCGCTCTGCCGACTGGCCACGGTGGTGACCAGTGTGGTGATCCCGGCCGGGCCGGCGCCCTTGACCGAGATCGACTTTCCCGCGATGTCAATCGGCCAGTTGGCGGTCGCGCTGGTGAGTACGGCCGTTCCGGACCCCATGGCACCATCGCCCACCACGCGCGCGTCCCCCACGGCGCCGTACTCCGTGACATCGAACACCCACTCAGCAGCGGCCGTGAAGCGGGAGTCGTCGCCGGCGGCCACCGTGCCCGCTGTCGTCCCGACATCCCGGACTGCGGAGTTCCCCAGCTCTAGGTTGTCGCGCGCCTCAGCAGGGTCGTCCAGATCAGACAGGTTGGCACTCTGAGCCAGAAGTCCGGAGGGGTTCACCAGGACACTGTAGGAACCGGTCACCGGGTCCGGAAGCAGGACGTCCGCGAGCTTGACCGTGGGCGACGCCTTCGGCAGCAGCAGGTAGCGGGTCCAAGTGGCGCCTCCACTTCCTGCGAGCGGTGTGAACTTGATCATGTACGTGGCGCCCGTGGGGTCGATGCCAGTCGCGTCGGAAGCGATCAGCACCAGAGCATTGAACCGTCCGTCAACCACCGGGCGCCGGGCGTACCCGCCAAAGACAAGATCGTCCTCACTCACGGTTCCGAGGTCGACCCCGGTCACGGTGAGGTAGCCATTCAGGACAGTGCCGTCCGGAGCGACAACGGAAACGCCTCCGTCGGTCAGCGTGACGGTCTCGACACCTGCGGGGATCGGCATGGAACACCTCGGTCAGGTCGTGATCTTCATGATTCCGTCGGAGTTCCAGACGATGGTGAACGAACCTGCGACGACCGATTGAGCGCCCCCGAAGTAGTTGAAACACACACCCTGGTCCACCACGGTTCCGCCGCTGATCGAGTCGTCATACACCAGGCACCCGTACGCGTTGGTGATCGTCACGGTTCCTCCGCCGGAGAGGTCGGCCGCGTCAAACACCGCCAGTCCGGACGAAGGCGTGGTGAAGGTCTTGGAGGCGAGCGTCCGGCCACCGGACTGCCAGTTGGTGGCGTCAGTGACCTGATTGGCCGGGGTCCAGACACCGGTGTTGAGTCCCGTGGATGCGACCGCCGCGTCCCGGTCCGGGATCACGGTGTTGTTGAAGAGCGCAGCTTTGACTGTGTCACTGTCCAGACCGGTATAGCCCGTCCCGGACGCCTGCATCATCGGACCGGCGACCCACTCCCGGAACACGCGGCTGTCGGTCCAGGCCATGACTCAGTGCCCTACCCTCACGTTGGCCGTCGGGGCGAGTACCAGCAAGTCTTCTCCGTCGTCCCGTATGGTGCGGACCGCCATGACCGCTCGTCCCTCGTTGTCGTACCGGACGTTCTCCCGGCCGACGTAGTCCTGTCGTTCCTCTGCCACGACCGTGCAGCGCACACCGTCCAGGACCAGGGGGGCAATCAGCCCCCGTAGTCCCGGACAGGTGTGCAGCCGGTTGGGCTGTCCCACTGTCACGGCCGTGGCCGGACAGTTGGGGCAGCCCCAGTGCTGCTCTCCAGCAAGGATCACGTGAGGGTCGTCGGGTTACAGGCCGCTGTCGGCGGAGCCGTGGTGGTGACGTTCCACAGCCAGTGCTCTCCGACCCCGAGCGTCTCCCCGGTGGGAAGCCAGCTTGTTCCGGATCCCGGCCCATTGAGCCAGCCCGTGGTGGCCGTGGTCGATCCCGCCTGTGACTCGCTGACGACCTGGAACGTGGACCGGCCGTTCTCGATGGTGTACGAACCGATCTTGCTGGCACCCAGGTTGGGCCATGCGTTGTAGACGTACCGCTGCGCGCCAGAGGCGTCACACGCGCCGGAGCCGGCCACCTTCTGCCAGATCTCCAGGGAGTACCGGTTGGAGGGAGAGCCCTCCGCGAACGCGAAGCCGAATCCGGTGACTCCTGCCGCTGAGGCCGTCAGCTCACGGGCGCTCGCGATGAACGCGAACATCGTGGTGTTGACCTCGCAGAAGTCGATCGTGGTCTGGAACCGCTTGAGGACCGGGTCGTCCTTCTGGTTCACGCAGACGGTGCCGTCGGCGGTCCTCTCGAAGAACTCTTCGCCGTCCTCGTACTGCGGCTCGTTCTGCACCTGGACGAAGCCCTTGGACACGATGACCATGGATCCCGAGCCGGTCACCGGAAGTCCACAGGCGTCGATCCGGACAACCCGCATGTGCGTTCCCTTGATCGGGGTTGCGCACTGGGAAACCGTTGCTACCACTGTTCACCCCTTACGTGGGTACGCCGAGCGTGACGAGGGTCGCCAGGAGGCAGCACTCGTATGCGATCACATAGGTACGTTCAGCCAGCATGTGGACGGTGTTCTCCGCCCGGTCGAACGACTCGGAGAGGGGTGTCGCGCGGACGTTACCCCGGAAGGCGAACACTGGTCCGGTGGCGTAGATCCACGCTGTCCCAGCAGCAGCTGCCACGCCGGCCGGTGACGACCCGGTATACCCGCTCCCAGCGATGACCTTGTTCCCCGCCGCTGTCACCAGAGTGCCGCCCTCGTCTTTGACGAGAGACTCAGCGGTCAGTGTGGGGAGAGCGACCATCGGAACGTGGATGACACCCTTCCCGTGGTAGCAGTCAGCGAGACCGGCTTCCAGCACACCCAGGGTGTGCGCGATGTCGCCTCCGCCGGTAACGAGCTGGGACGCGGCATTCTGGAGCACGATGCCCTGCGGGTCACTCAGGGAGGTGTCTTCGGCAAGGTGTGGCCACACCGTGTTCTGGTTGCCGGCGGTGCCGGTCCAGAACGCGCGCTCGGCCTGCCACGCTTCCACCTTCAGGAGCGCTTCCTCCGCGAACGCCTGGACCCCTTCGTTGCCGATAGGAGCGCACGTGTACTCGGTGAACACCGTGAACGGTGTTGCTCCCCGGTAGGCCTGCGTGACGTTGTCGGTCTTCGAGGCCGGAGCCGGGGGTGCCTGCGCCCCGACACCGGTCACCGCGATGCACTCGTCGTACGTGGTCGCACCGGCGTCGCAGTGCTCCTCCCACGTGACGCCGTTCTGCCAGTGCGGCCCTTCGACAGAGGGCTTCTCTGCGACATCCCACAGCCCGTGGGGGAGCGGCTCGAAGGCTGGGCTGCTGCTGAGGATGTAACGCGGTCCGGCCACGGATCAGGCTCCCTTCGCAACCAGTTGATCGGGAAGAGGATCAGACCTTCGGACCGGTCACACCGACGGCGAGATTGCCGCCGACGTTGAAGGCCACGGTGTACTGGCGCGACTGATGTCCTACCTTGGCGATCAGGTGGCACTCCTCCGCCCACAGGGCGGTGAAGTCGTTCTCCGCGTTGAGCACCGAGTCCCGGATGACACCGAGGTCCAGCTGGAGACCGGTGCCGTGCATGAACGTTCCGGCCGCGTACAGCATGAACGTGACCGCCACCGGCCATGCGGCCAGGTTGTTGGTGGACACACCGGGAAGACCGGTCGCGCGCACCTGGTAGTCCGAGACGAACTGCGGACGGACGTTGCGCGATGTGAAGAGGCTGATGATCTGCGCATCGACCACGGACAGGAGCGCAGGACTGTCGATGCCCGGCCGGTACCCGAGGTCCGACCGCATGGCCTCCAGGGTCCAGTACGGATAGACCGCTTCGAGGATCGCATCCTCGTCCATGGCGAAGCGGTTGCGGTAGTCGGTCGCCGCCAGGGCCGCAGCGTTGACCAGCTGCGGGACAGCGGCGTTCGCTGCGGTGCCGATGTTGACGGCCGCTTCGGACGCGGCGACCATGAGCGCGATCAGACGGGCGTTGATCGCGTGTGCATACGCGGCACGCAGGAGCTTGATGAAGTTCTGCGTGGCCTCCGGGTACGCGTCGTCCGTGAGGTTGCCCGCCGTCAGGCTGATGCCGTAGCACTCCAGCCGGGCTTCGGAGAACGTCGGGCAGGGGACCCGTAGGGTCGGCTTGTTGATCGAGCCGGTGACGGTGAGCGCGTCGTCCGACTCGGTCCACAGCCACGGGTCGGTGCCGTTGCCGAAGGCGTAAGCGAATCCGCCCATGCCGGATGCGGGGCTGGAGCCGGCGTTCTGGAAGAACACGTCACCGATCGCGGGGGAGACCGGGAAGCGGATACCGCCGCGCGAGACACCGACCGTGGGAAGGTCGATCACCTTCGGGGTACCGGCGATGTTGAAGAAGTCGTAGTTGATCTGCGACGGCGAACACCAGCCACCACCGGCCACGAGGGCTTCCGCGTTCTGCTTCTGGTCCAGCATCGAGTGCCACAGCCGCTCGACGTCGGCCGCACTGGTGCGGTCGTCGATGGTGTGCTCGAACTGGTTGCGGACACTGGCCACCAGGTGGCGCGACGCTCCCCGTCCGGCCGATGTGATCGGGATCGCCTTGGCCTTCGCCTGGAAGGCATGACCGAGGGATTCCAGCGACGGGAGTTCCTGACCGGTCGCCACGCCGGGGATGTCGACGGACGCGGTGACCGCGTTCACCGAACGCTCCTGAACCTTCGGGTCCGGCGCCCTGCGCTGGGTGGCGGACAGAGACGCGAAGCGGGTCTTCGCCTGCTCCAGCTTGACGGGGTCGTCACCGAACAGAGCGAGAGCGACACCCTGCGCCGTCGCTTGGGTGAGAGCACCGAGGTCGATGACGCCCTCCGTGGTCGTCGCCCTCACGGGCGCCGTGCCGCCGTCGGGACCGTGGACACGCTCGCGGAGGGCGGACATCTTGCGCTCGGTCTCCTGCTGCGCGAGGAGAGTCGCCTGTTCGGCGCGTGTCGTGCGGACCCGGAGTTCTGCACGGATCCGGTCCAGGTCGCCCACGAGGCGTTCCGCGTACTCGGTGTGATCCGAGGTCAGAGCCGTCAGGCCGTTGACCCTGTCGTACTCGCTGACCGCTTCCGACTCCAGCTGGGAGAGATCGCTGTCACCGACCAGCTTCAGGTCGGCGGGTGCGGTGAAAAGCTCCGGTTCCGGCACAGCAGACCTCCGAGGGCATGGCCGATGATCGCTTCGTCAGCCGCAGGATAGCAATGGAAAACCGGATCGACAAAGGACCATTATCCTAAGTCAATCCGGTTAATCCGCAGGTCAGCGGTTAACTCTGCCCGCCACCGACGGGCTGCGGGGGAGGCGGAGGCGGTGCGGGCTGGTTGCATCCGCAACTCAGTTCCACGATCAGACGCATGGTGATCAACCCTTTCCGTGCACTCGTTCGTTCAGCTTGAGCATGATCCTACGGTAGGCCATCTGGTCCAGCTCGTCTTCCGTCAGCTGCTCCGTCAGGTTGGGCATCCCTGCCGCGACCAGCGCCAACTGCTGGCCGCCTGACAGCGCGGTCCCCAGCTTGGGCACCGGAAAGCCAGGGACGTTGACCGCCAGGAGTCCGACCAGGCGGAGCTGGCCGCCGATGCGTCGCCAGTCACCCGACACCTGTCCGGCCGCCCGGAGTTCGTGCACCCGCTCGGCGGAAGCGCCGGGCCGGATCGAGCCGGCGACCCATATCCCATGCGCGTCGTTCCCGACAGAAACATCCGCGACTGCGGCGCCGGTGTTGTCGTAGTGGTCGGAGGCCGCGCGGTGTCCGGCCGTCAGCGGGGCGTGCCTGGTGCCGACGGTGATCTGTCCGACGGAGACTGATCCGCCGTCCTCGGTCCAGGTGTTGCCGGTCATGAAGTACGGGTGGCTGTCCTCCTGCGGGGGTGTGACGCAGACTCCGGCCTGTCCGATGTGGCACGTCCCCCACAGGGCCGCGTGCCCGTAGACCCGGCCGTCGGCGGTAACCGTGATCCCAGTCGGTACGGAAAGATCCGGGTTGGCGAACCAGTCGACCGGCGCCCGGGTGGGGACGGCGACGGCGAAGGACCGGTGCCGGGGTGCCTGTCCCGCGCGCAGTGCGCCGATCGGCTCCCCGCCGGCGACGACGGCGCCGCCCTCATCGAGGAGAGCGATGTACGCCTCAGCGAATGCGGGGATGTCGACGAGGGTCGCGGCGCGGATGCGTCCCTTGTGGAACACCACCTTCTCCGGTTCCGCGAACATCTGCATGAACGGATCCGGGTCGTCGCCCTCACCGTCCGGCTGGTCTGGCCAGACCATCTCCATGTCGGCGCCCTTGACCGAGTCGACGTCGACCGAGACACCACGGAGGAACTTGCCCTTGATCTTGCCGTGCACCTTGCGGCCGTCGTCGTCGGACAGGTCGAGGAGTCCTTCGCCCATGATCAGGCCGGAGTCCTCGCGCCAGATCTTGTCGATGCGTCCGACGTTGACGGCGATGGTGCGCGGCTCACCGCCGTGGCTGTCCTCCTTATTCCAGCGGAGCGGGAGGGGAAGGTCGGCCCACGTGAGGGACTCGGCATCGAACTCCCGGCCATCACCGGTCTCGATGCCTTCCACCGTGAGCGGTCCGCGCCACGGCGCCGTGTTCTCGCCGCCGATGTCCTCGGGAGCCGGGCCCTGTACCTCCAGCGTCTGGACACCGGCCGCCATCTCCACGCACTTGCCGGTCTGCTGGTCCGGTTCCATGCCGTCGGGGCAGTCGTTCTCCATGCCGCCGTACTGGTTCTCCTTGAGCCTCTTGTCCTTCTTCGTCCCCTGGTTCGGGTCGCCCTGCTTCAAGGTTTCGGTGGTCATCGTGGCGTCTCCTTCCGACGCGTGATCTGCGCGCATGGTAGCCGCTGAAGCGGTTTGTGCTTCGTCCTCATCGGTCTGCCACCGGGCGATGATCATCCCTCGGCAGGGGTTCCCGTACTTCGATCCGACGCAGTCCTTGTAGCCCATGACGGGGTACGCCTTGATCGCGCGCTCCAGGTCACCGAACTGTTCACCGTCGACCGCCTTACATGGCCCGCACGTGTTCTTGTCGAGCACCTCACTGGCGTAATACTCCCCAGGTGGGGCGGCCTCAAGGACCGCCTGTCGGCCCGCTGTCTGCGCCGTGGACATGGCCGTGCCGACCGGTCCCCTGAGCAGCTGTGCCTGTTCGTCGCTGAGCACACGGCCGATCTCGTCCGCGATCTGCTGGGGTTCTCCCGACCGAGTGAGCAGTCCGAGGACCGTCCGGCGTACCCGCTGGACCATGCTGGACGCCATGAGATCAGACGTCATCTGAGCGACCGAGCGAAGCAGTTTCTTGCCTCCCACGGCCGCCGTGATCACATCATCCGGAAGAGACCACTGCCCGACGTCCACGCCCTGCTTCTCCGCTTCACGCTGGAGTGCCTGGCCGGCTCGGATGGCAAGTGCGCTCATGGTGCTGTCGAGGATCTCCACAGCCGGTGCAGCATCGAGCGTGAGAGCGGACAGGTCACCGGGATCGTTGATCAGTGCGGCGACTTGGTCCGTGAGCGACGTACGCCACTGCGCCAGAACACCGGACAGCTGATTGGCCGTGGAGTCGACGGCGCCCTCCCACTGCCGGTTGTGTTCCGCGAAGTCGACTGCGTCCTCATGCGGCAGAACGTCACGGCGCAGTCCGCCGGCGGTGAGGCTGCCGGCCGTCCCTTCGAGAGGGATGTCCCGATCGTCGTCCCCGAAGGAGAGCCGGATCCGGTCGAAGGTGACCGGACCGAGTCGCTTCTCCAGTCCCCGGACCAGGGTGAGGTCATCGCTGTACGCTGCGCAGATGTGCGCGACCCATGGAGAGTGCTGCTGCGGAATCTCCGGGCGTTCGTGAGTAGACTCCAGTGCATCCTGTGCAAGGTAGCGCGCCTCGTTCAGGGAGCTGTCCGCCAGTCCCGCTTCGGGATCATCTCCGACGGACCACACCCACGAGGGCTTCTCTCCGTCACCGTTCCAGTGCGCGGCGCCGAACACGCGCGCGTTCACCGGAGGCAGCTCCTCGGCACGGCTGCGGATCAGCGCTTCCAGCTCGTTGCGTTGTTCCTCGGTCCAGACTGCGCCGTCGTCTCCGAGGAAGAACAGCGTGCAGTGCAGCTCTGCCGCTGCCTCACCGCCCTGCATGGCGAGACGCTTCGCATCGGCCGCCGTCGGCATCAGCGCGATCATGCCTCCGGCCTGATGGCTGGTGTCGGCCGCGAGTGCGATCCGGCGACCATGCGCCTTCTGGATGTGGTGACCGCGTCGGTGCATCCGGATGACAGCTCTGTCTGGCAGCCGGATCTGCGCGCGCAGCATGTCGCCGCCCTCGTTCACCTCGATCTCAGGCACGGACCCACCGTCCTTCCCGGATAAATCCGTGGTCCCCACAGGAGCACAGCACAGACGGGCTGATCGTCAGCGGATCCCAGGACTGAACGTCCCAGACGTTCGGCCGGTCCGGTTCTACCCGTCTCTGTACATCACCGGCGAAAGTGACCATCCCTGCGCACCCTTCACCAGCTGGATTCTGGTGATGGATCAAAAGAGCGTATCGAGGCTCATCCGGGACATCGGCTACATGGGGATTGAGATCACGGTCGGGAGCCCACTGCGCGAATTCGCATGTGTGCCCTTCTCCTAGATCGATCAGATCAGCCATAACCGTTCACCACCGGGACAAGCGACGTACTGATCATGCTGCGGGTGTCCGCGTACATGGCCGGACCGTCGATGACGAGACGGCCGAAGGTGTCGAGGCGGCACAGGTATGTTCCTCCCAGGCCGGGCCGGACGGCCGGTGCCGCTGTCTGGACAGCCCGCGTGAACGGACATGAATACTCGTGCTCGGTACACAGCTTCGGATGCAACAGGTCCCACCGTTTGCCGACACCGAACCGGAGCATGTGCTGTGTGCCACCCTGCACGACGAGACGTGCCGCACGCGCTGCCTTCCGGCTGGCTTCGTCCGGTTCCGGTGGGCCGTCGCCTTGTGTGTCCGGCGGTCCTGTCGGTGTCCTCTCCGACGATGCATCTGGTGCTCCCGGAGGTGCGGTCTCTCCCGGTGGAGATGTGTTGTCCGAACCCTGCGGAGACACCGGAACGATCTGCGGAATGTTCTCACCGATGAGCTGCGCGAGGGCGGACGCGGCGCCATCCGGGAGGATGCGGATGATGACCTTGAGTGCCTGTTCCTTCAGCTCGTCATCGGTCGGCTTGTCGTCCTCATCGAAGCCGAGTTCACGCCGGTACGCCGCTCCGCTCAGCTCAAGCCGGTCGTACGCATCCTTCGCGTTGGCCGACTTGTCCGGTCGCATGGCGAGTTCGCTCATGTCATACCAGACGACCCAGTCGGACGGATCCTCGCCGGCTGCTTCCAGCCGGGGCTGGAGATACCCGGTCGTCAGGGCGTCGCAGATCAGTTCCGCCACGGGGGCAATGTGGGTCTTCAGTGCGCCCTCTTCGAGCTGCCACGCGGACCAGTGGTTGACGTCGCCCATTCCAAGAAGGATCTCAGCGGGCATGTCCATCTTCGTGGCCAGCCGCTTGATCACCGAGTCCCGCTTCTCGATGATCTTCTCGTCCGCCCGGACACTGAAGTCGATGAACCGGATCTCCTTCAGCGCATCCGCCGGACCCACCATCGGAATGGGGATGACGGCGGATGCGGTGCCCGGGTTCTTGATCGCCTCAGCGGCCGTCTCGATCCATTCGGCCATGAAGGGGTTCGGTGCGTCGGCGAACTCCTCGCGCACCGGGAAGCTGATCTCGTCCGGCATGGCGACGACGCCGGCGGACGCGAGGCGGGACAGGTAGTCAGCGACGATCTTCCGGTTGACGAGTTCCAGTTCACGCATGATCGCGCGCGCCGACCGGGACGGCGAGTCGGCTAGGTGGTACCAGCGGTCGTGTGGACGCCACACCCGGACCACGAGGTTGTCCTTCGCGAGGTCGCGCCACTCCTGCCCGGTCGACACGTTGTCCTCGTTCATGACCTGGTACTTGCCGGACTGCGCGCGCACTTCATCGACCGAGCGGACCTTCCAGGTCTCCCGTTTGCCCTCGGTCTCACCGACGAGGTAGCCCTCACCGGGCACAGAGATCTGGACCGTCAGACGCTTCATCATCTGCGCCTGCCCGGCCACGCCTCCGTGGAGCCGCATCATCAGTTCAGCGGCCACGCCCTTGGTCTGGATCTCCGGCTCATCCGCGTCGGACTGGAGTTTCGCGGCGCGCAGCCGGACCCGGCTGAGCATGTTGGACAGCCACCAGACGCCGTAGTTGTACTCACCAAGGCCGTCGTGGAAGTCCCATACCTCGTTCTGCCACGCGTCGGGGTGACGGATGAACTGGGCCTGTGGCCCCTTCACCGGCGACGCGGCAGCGGTGACCGCCTGTGGTTCGACAGGTGGCGACACGGACGCGGACGCGGTGAGCGACCGCTGACCCGGCCGCGTGATTGCGTGATACCAAGCCACTGACATCCTCCGATCACGTCGGAGTCATCATAGAGGCGATCAAGGTTGACCTAATTCCAGACGTGATGAAGCCCCGGTCTACGGGTGGTCGACCGGGACTTCAGGTACTGGATGAGCCTACTTCTTCGCCAAGACGACCTGGAACAGACCGGCCTGTTCATGCCGGACGATCTCCCATCCGGCACCCTGGATCATGGCGGCGTAGCCTTCGAAATCCCATGCCCACGCGTGCTCAGGGCTGTGCCCGTTCGGGGTCTCGTTCCACGGTGACGAACAGACGAGGTAGCTGACGCTCTTCTGTGCGATCACGTTCCGGAGTACTCCATGAGGGTCGGCCAGGTGCTCAAGCGTCTCGGTCATCACAACGATGTCCCCGAACACCGTCTGCTCCCAGTCCCGGCCGAACACGTCTCCGGCGTACGCCTTCACACCCCGTTCCTCCCACCCGGCCGCATTCGCCGGACAGAAGTCGTATCCCCATGCTGCGAGGACAACCGGATCCTCCTTGAGGAGGGAGAGGAGACCTCCGTCCCCGCATCCGAGATCGGACACCGTGGCACCTCCATGGGTGGCTGCGGTCTCCCGGACGAACGCGGCAGCAGCCTCCAGACGCGGCCGGTGGAATCCCTGTTCCAGATGCGGCGCGCGCTCCCGGTCGGCATGGAACTCCGCCGTGGAGACGTACGGCACGTCCCCCTCGAACAGTCGGTACTCAGCCACGCGGGTGTCCATTCATGTTCGGAAGGCGGACGTTGGCAGGGGCGACCACGAGGGACGTCATCTTCTCCCGCTCCGACTTGATCACGTTCTCCCAGTTCTCCGCGTCCTGCTTCTCCAGGAACACGGTAAGGGTGGTGGACGCGGTCCGGATCGTTGCCAGCATCCGCTGTCCCGCCGGTGTGTCGATGATCGTGGTCGTCAGGGAGCACGGGCCGATGGACAGGAATGGGTTGCCGGGGTCGGCTGCTGGGGGCTGTGTCGGTTCGGTCATCAGAGCACGTCCCGCTTCATGTACCAGGCGAATAGGAGACGGCCGAACCCAAGACCGGTGAGGACTCCGAGGACGGCACCGATGGTGATCGCGAGCCAGTCGGGCATCAGGCCCACTCCTTCGACGCGACCATGGCCGCGATACCCCACGCATACAGCCAGACGAGGAGCGCCATCGGCCACGTGTACCAGTCGAGGCACGCGCCATAGGCCGTCAAGCCCGCCGACGCGTATGCGGACGCACACCACGGGCAGGACAGGAGTTCGGCCAGCCAGTACGGAGACCATGAAGCCCTGGTCACATACCTGGCTTCCTGCGTACCTCGGGCGCCTTCGAAATCGATCGACTTCACGGACTTCATCCACCCCGGAATGTCGTCTGCAAGCTTCATCACCGTCCCGGACAACAGCGGTTCCCGCTTCGCCGCCAAGAACTGATCCCACTCCTTAGGGGTAAGCGGGCGCCACCCTCCGGCGATACGGTCCCGGAGCCACAGGATCGGGGGGAAGGTGTCCTTGGTGATCAATCGGGTAATTCTGTAGGACGCAACCGGCAGGAGAAGAATGATCACAACAATATCCATGCTGATCAGTTCCTTTCTGGTCATGTACGGGATGCCCTGCTGCATAGCTGGAGGCGGTCGCGGCCGGACATCCCGCACTGCGGATGACGTCCGGCCACACCTCACGGTTCCGTCACTCCAGGAGCTTGCCCGGAGGCGAGACCTCCGCCGGCACCGGGGCGGTGACACGCGGCATGACGACGAACGCGGCGACGATCAGCATGATGGCTCCGACGACCTGAGCCTGTGTCTCGGCCGACCAGTCCAGGGCGAAGTACGAGACCAGCGAGATGCCCGCCGTGATGAGACCGGTGACGGCCGCGATCACACCATCACCGACCTGTACGGCGACCACGAGACCGAGGACGGCCGCGACAACCGCCGTGACGATGGCCTGGAGCTGGCCGTCGAAGTTGAGCCCGAAGGCAGAGAGGATCTGCCAGAACGCACCGACGGCGGCGAGAATGACCGCCGGGTCGCGTCCGAGTACCTTGCCCATTTTCATGGTCCCTTCTGAGGTGGGAGTGCACATCCCACCAAGGAATGTAGCAGTGGACTTAGGAAAACAGATCCGCGATGTACCCGAGGGTCTCGCGCAGTCCGCCGGCGTGCGTCGCTCCGAGGATGAAGCCGACCACGAGCAGCAGTCCGGCCGCTGCCTTGGTCCGTGCAGCACTGCCGGTGAGGAGTGCGAGAGCGATGATCAGAAGGATTACCCAGATGGACATGGTCATAGCTCGACCGTAGCGCGGGACGGCCATTCCGTCTCAGGCGATCTTCCTATTGATCGAAGACATGCCACCGGGCGTAGCGGTTCCCGTCATGGTCAGCTTGACGATCTTCTGGTGCCAGCCGGGCCATACCATCGCATCCAGCCGGTCAGGGCTCCAGTTCAGCTCTGGGTACCAGGTCGTCAGCTGGTTCTCCAGCGCGGGGAGGTTGCCTACGACATGCCACCGGCCCTGTTCCGTGAGAGCGGCCACCGGCTCCGCACGGACGCGTTTCCCGCGCGTTGCCCTCACGACACGGATCGGAATGTTGATCCCCATGTGCTCAGCGGCGGACCGAATGGTCGACACCGCCATGTCCCCGCCGTAGTTGATCTCGACACAGATGTCGTCGCACTCGTAGTCGACGGCCGCCTGTACCGCGCGCCGGCCCCATCCGTCCGGAGAGAGCTGGACCGTGCGGTCCGCCAGGACGTACCCGTGCGGCAGCTCCACGCGTTTGCGCGGGTCCTCGTGCTCCCGTCGCTGCATCGACTTGCCGACAACAACGATCCCCTGTTCGCCGGCGCCCCCAGACGGGTCCACACCCACGGTCCGACGGACCATGTCCGGTGTGGCGTCCCGCAGGACACGTGACATGTCGATCAGGTCACGGGTCCACAGGGCGTTCTCGTCCTGTTCCATGACCTCGGCATACAGTTCCTGACGCCCCAGCTGCGTGCCGCCGTACTCCTCTTCGAGGGCTTCCTTGATGTCGTCCTGGAGGTGGGGGTTGTCGTACATCGAGGCGCGGGTGACGACCACACCGGTCATCTCCCCGTTGTTCAGCCTCTTGATCAGCATCTTCGGCTTGGGAGTGGTCGACGCGATCCAGTGCGGGCGGGGGCCGACACGCAGTCCGAAGCGCATGTGCGCCCACGCGGCGTCCAGATACCGCCACGCGGCCAATTCTTCGAGCCAATTCAGGCAGCGATTTCCGCCAGAACGTAGACGTTCGACGTCTTCTGGTGTATGCGCACCGAAGAGCTTCGCCTCTGAGCCATTCGGCCACCGGACCGTGGCACCACCGATGGAATTGACCAGCTTCGCTCCGGGAGAGTGGACGCGGATCCCGGACGGACCGGAAAAGCACGACGTGGCCGCGTCACCAAGAGTCGGAGCGATGATCCCTATCCAGTGCGGGACCGGGCCGGGTAGGCACGGTGGTCCGGCCACGTGCTGCTGGACGTACGCCGCGCACGCGTCGGTCTTGCCGGCCCCACGGCCGGCAAGCAGAGCCCAGCCGCGCCATTCACCCGGAGGAGGCACCTGGTGCGGCTCCGGGTGCCACTTCCGCGTCTGCCGGTGGACACGGTCCGCGTCCAGGAGGTTGATCCTCCGTGCCAGCCGTCCGACCTCACCCATGTCGATCAGTATGCCGCGTCCGGGAAACACAAAGCCCCCGTGACCGCAACACGAAGGCTGGACACGGGGGTAGTGCGGAACCGCTTACACCGGCCGAAGCCTAGACCACGGCGCCGTGATGACCGGGCGGGTCATCAAACTCAGGGTACGACAAAGCGGGCCTCTAGGACCCGCTTCTGCCGACGGCGCGCTACCAAGCTGCGCTACACCCACGAAGGAGTGACTGGATTCGAACCAGCGACCTCCGCCACACCCTCAGGATACGACAATGCCCCCGGGCCGTGGACACCGCGTCCACCGGGGGCATCGCCTGTGGAGTTGTACGCCCGCGCCGTCAAACACGAACGGTCCTCGTACCTGGCGTGGAGTCGAGCAGTGCCAGACTACGTGCTCGACGTGCTCCTGGGAATCCTGAGCACCTGGTCCGGATAGATCCAGTGAGGGTCCTTGACCCGGTCGCGGTTCGCCTCGTACAGCGGATGCCAGGACGACAGGCCGTGACGCTGTGCGATGGCGGACAGCGTGTCACCGGGTACCACACGGTAGGTGTCACCCGTCAGCACGGGACGCGTCCCCCCTCGGTCCGCACGCGGAGCAGGCACCGAACGGGGAGCGGGTGCCGCCTTGGGAGCCACCTGCACACCACCAGCGGGACGGACGACTCCCGCGATCGACCCGCCGGCCCGGTGCAGCGTGGAGTAGCCGACGCCTCCGTTCAGGTGATGGGACGCGGTGTCGATGGTGCGCCCGTTACCGGCGTAGATCGCCACGTGGTCCGCGTACGTGTCGAACGAGTAGATCACCAGGTCTCCGGTACGCACCGACACGAGGGACACCCGGGGCAGTCCCTGAAGCTGTCCGGCCGCTGTCCTCGGGATCTGCACTCCGGCATGGGCCCATGCCTTCGAAGTGAGTCCGGAGCAGTCGAACCGGACGGGTCCGTTTCCTCCGTACAGGTACGCGGCTGAGCTGATCTTCCCTCTCGCGTACGCGACTGCCACGGCCGCGCGCGAGCTGTCCGCTTGGGGAGCAGCCGGTGAGGGCGCTTTGCGGGGGACCGGTGTGCTCAGCAACGGGGAGCCCTGTCCCTGTCTGAGACCGGCGCGAACCGAACAGACCGGCCATGCTCCGGGGCCCTGCCCCTTGAGCACCCTCTCGGCCACGGTGATCTGCTGCGCCTTCGAGGCAAGATCGGCCCGCCCGGCGTAGGCGGTGCCGCCGTACGCCTCCCAGGTGGACTGGCTGAACTGGAGCCCGCCGTAGTACCCGTTGCCGGTGTTGATGGACCAGTTGCCCGACGACTCGCACGCGGCGACCTGGTCCCACGTGCTGATGCTCGCTGCTGACGCGTCTGCGCCTGATGCCAGGACAGCGGCGACGGTCGCCCCGGTCACTGTGGCAGCTACCGTGCTCTTCCTCCTGCGGTCGGTGTGCTGATGATGCGCGGCCATACGACCACCTCCGCCGGGCACCGTAACGGGATATACCTGTGCTGGCCAATCACTGGCCAAAGCTCCTACGCGGATCGCCCGGCATCCGGACGCTCTTCGAGGTACCCGAGTTCGATGCCACGGCGCACAGCCATGGGATAGCTCACCGGCTTCGCGTACGTGATCGAGTCGATCCCGAACTTCTTCATCATGCCGTTGATCAGTTTCCGCGCGCCGGCGGTCCCGATCCCGAGCTTCGCACTGACCTCGGTTCCCGACATCGCGCCGTCCTGGATCAGACGGAGTACCTCCAGCTGCCGTGAGGACAGCTTCTTCTCCCGGGTGTTCACCCAGCCCGCGTCGGGATCCGGGAGCGGTACCGCGTCCCGCTGAGCACGGACGTAGGCGGTGTTCGCCTTCCGGCACGCGATGCACGACTGCTCTTGACGGCGGATGTGGCGCAGCCACGCGCGGCGTGTCCCGCAGTCCTGGTAAGAGCCGATCACTCCAGTGACCAGCGCGAGGAACACCGCGTGCGTGGAGTCCCTCGCATTCAGCTTCACGATCACCTCGTGAAGGGTGCTCTGTGCACCGTCCCGGGAGGTCGGGGGATCGAGGCGTTTGCCGATCGCTGTGGCGGTAAGACCCTGTGCGCGCAGCCACAGGGCGGTACGCTGACGTTCGGTCAGGTCACGCATGGTCACCCCTGTTCATGGTCATTTTCTTGAACGGCGCCCCGTCACCCCACGCGCCGGGGCGCCTCACACTGCCGGTCCGGGTCGGTCACCGAAGGAGCAGCCCTACTGGGATGGTATAGCTAATCCAACATTCGGCAACGACCCTCGCACTAGATCGTTTCTCCCATCTCGGCATCGATCACCGCCATACGCGCCTGTGCCGCCTCCAGCGCGCGCTGACGCACACCGGGGTCCATCTCCACGGCGTCGAAGCCGGCGAGGATCGCCTCCGTCACGACGGTGGCCTCCATGTCGGAGCGGCGCTCCATCGCGATCTTCAGTTCCTGCCCGGCGTCCGCGCCGTTCAGCTTGGCCCAACGCTCCTCAATCTTCGTCAGCCGGTCCACGGCCTGAAGGATCGGAGCGTCATCACGGACCTTGTTGCCGTCCTCGTCGATCACGAAGATGCCCTGGTACATGACGTAGTGCGGCCGGGCGATCACTCCGTACACGATCCGGCGCATGGCCTGGAGGCGGAGGTTCCCGAGCTGGATCATCTCTTCGAGGTTCTGGTTCAGCTCCGCACGCTGCTGCTCCAGGGCACGGGAGATGTCCTCCGCGATGCGGCCCTGGTGCGGCCGTCCCTGCGCGTCCTGGTAGTGCGGGTACTGCCCCATGAGCTGCTCGGCCGCCTGGCGCTGCGTGAGTCCCGAGTTCACCAGGGCGATAGCAGCGGCACGGCGCTTTGCGACGTCGTGGCGGTCCGCGTTGTCGTGCTGGTGGTGCGGCATGCCCATGGCTTCCTCCTACGTGTCGCGGCAGGGACAGTGATCACACAGTGTCCCACGCGGTGCGGATCCGGAGCGCTGTGTGACCTTCTCCGGGCCGTTCCGCCCCTCGCTCGACTCCCGGTGCCCGCTCTGCCGCTGGATCACGTCCACGGGGGCGTCTGGTTCCGGGACGGAGGGCATGAGGTCTTCGGGGGCGTAGCCAGTTCCGGCGAAGTCGCCTTCGAGGCTCCTCAGGATGGCGTTCAGGGCTTCATCGTCATACGTCCCAGTGTCCGCTGACCGATTGTCGACAAGGTTGATCTTCTTCGCTGTCCGGTCGTCACAGGCAATGATCTCGCAGCGTACGACTGGCCGGCCGAGCTGCATGATCGCCTAAAGGGTGTGGTTCCCCGCGAGCACCACGAGGTGGTCATCCGGCGTGTGCCGCACCACAAGGGCACGGTACTGGTCGTGCTCCATGATGGAGTCCTTGATCATGCCGACGTTCCCGCGCTTCGCGTTCCCCGGGAACGGGGTCAGCTGTGACACGGGAACGTCACGGATCTCGATGAACACGGTCTTCGGTGTGGCTGCGGTCATGCGCCGATCATAGAGCTGCCGGACCATCGGTGAAGTACCACGCTGCGAGATGGACCGTGCAGCTGGTCAGAGTGATGGTGAAGGACGGGCAGTAGTCACACTCGGTCCGGATCCAGCCCTGTCCGTCCGCGTCGCTGCGCCATACGGACGTGGTGCGGTCTGCGTGCAGACACACCCTGGCGTCGGGGTAGGTGTCCCGGAGGGTCCGGTTCACCCAGTCCTCCCGGTGCTGGATCATCTCCGGCGTCTCTACGCACGCGAAGTCCATCACGGCTGTACCCCCTCAGGTGACCGGTTGAACACGTGACCCCCGATGTGCCGGTCTTCCTCTGAGCACAGCATGTTCGTGGCCGGATGGACACAGGGGCACAGAGCAATCCGAACTGCGTCCACGGCGCCATGCGCTTCCCGAACCGTTTCCGCCATAGCGCGCCCCTCCGCTCCGCTGTGGGAACTGCCAGGATCGGACGTCCACGAGGACCAGTGGTTCGGATCCGGCATGTCCATCCGGGTCGTGAGCCTCGCGCGCCGGTCATACTCCGCTACAGCGTGCTCAAGGACCTCGAACCGGTGGACAAGGGAGCTGACGAGATCAATCGAAACCGTCTCACTCGGTTCAAGACCCAGAGCCATGTAGGTCCTAACGATCTTCCGCGACACTTCAGACGAGTGGACCGTACCCCAGGGCCAGACGAGACCGTGGATGGTTTGCCGACAGTGGTCCTTCAGCCAGTCATCGATCTGTTCAGTACTGATCATGTTCTCCTCCTTGGTCATTCTCTGATGTGCTCGTCTTCAGCGGACCACCGCTCGATGATGACACGGAGTGCGGCGGTCGAGTCAGGGATGAGCACTGGTGGCGCGCCATCACGGCGCCGGAACTCCCAGTGCTCAACATCCCCAGTCCTCGTGATGAACAGCTCCCATACCCGGGTGTCCAGTTCGTGCTGACAGGCGAGGGGCTGGAACGTGAACGAGTCCTGAACGTGGGAAAGATCGTAATGCGCGATCAGCCACATCGGTGGCCTGCCGCACAGCGGACACACGAGGTCGGTGTGACTCACGTCCTGCGCGGTCCCGTTCTTCACCTCGGTGTGCATGCCGTCCCCATCGTTCCAGAGGGTCACCTCTGCCATGGTCAGGTCATTCCCTTCAGCGGGTTGCGCAGGTGCTCTCGTGCCTGCATGACGGCGAGGGTCTGGGCAACGTCGGAAGCGCTCCCCCACCCGGGACTGAACGGCTGGACGAAGGCCCATCCGCACAGGCAGTACGCGACCGTCTGCGGTCTGACCGGAACCTGATCCGTGTGGTCGGCACCGGTCGGACACGGGAACTCGATCATTGCCTCTTCGGACACGAACGCCACCGTGATGTGGTCACCGCTCATACGTTCCACCCACTCCCTTCACGTCCCACAGCAGCGGAAGGAAGACAGCATCAGCGGCCAGGAACTCGGAGAAGTCCGCATCCGGAGTCTTCCTTCCGCAGCGGTCTGGACAGGATGGCTCCTGTCGTTGCCAGCCGGTGCCATCCGTGGCGAAGGCCCATCCACCGTCCGCATGCCCATTGCCACACCAGATGGCGCACTCGGTGAGGTATCCACACGGGCACACATCGGCAGCGGCGACCCAGCCCAGAGTGTCCGAGTACATCGGCTCACGTCCCTGCATGCGCAGCTCCGTCCACTGGCGGGAGCAGCTCTCCAGCCAGGCGATCCGGCGCGCGAGTCCTTCGGCCTCCATTTCCGCCTTCCAGCGCCGGCGGCCGTAGGTGTGCTCGATGATCCAGTTAAAGGCGTTCGGGACAGCGTACCGTCCGTCCTCACCGAACATGATCTTCGTGGAGATCCAGAGGGCGAACAGCATGCCTCCTGCTGCTCCACCGAAGCACAGCATGTTGATCGTGGTAATGGTCATGGTCACTCTCCGTCCTCGATCGCGAGGTACCGCGTCCATCCGTCCAGGATCCCCGTGTCCAGCGGGTGTACCTCACGGTCCACCACAACGTCGTGGAAGACGATCCACTTCCTCAGCCGGGGGTTCCAGATGGCGATCTGTCCGGTCGACGGCGAGACCCGGAACTCGACGCTGTGAGGGAACCCCTCACTGGTCTCGGGAGGACCGTCCTCCCAGTCCTCGTCGTCGATGTGCATCGGAGCGCCGAATGCCCACTTGAGCAGGGTCTTGATCATCGACTGCTCCTCTCACTGATCATGGACAGGAACCGGCGCCCGATGAACTCCGCGTACGCCGGCGGGATGGCCTCGGTCAGCTCCTCGCGCACGTCGGTCCAGTCGATGCCCATGGCTTCCTGCATCTCGGGGATGCTGGCCTTCCCCCCACCGTCCCCGTACGCGGCGACGTAGGGGCCCTCGCGGTACTCGCCGTGACGCCAACCGCGCACGTAGCCCCTGTGCTTGACGTGCTTCACCTTGGCCGTGGTCCAGCCGCCCAGCTCGAAGTTTCGGTGACGCAGCACTCCGAGACCGAACATCTCGCCGCACAGGGAGAGGTCTTTGCGGATCTTGGCGCGCCCGTTGGGCTGCTCGATGACGTACGGCAGACCGGTCCGTTCGAGGAGCACGCGGGTGGGCGCCACGAGGTCGACGTGCGTGCCGCCCCATCCGCGTGAAGCGTTCGTACCCACGGTCAGTGCGCACTTGTCCTGGCACGGCGGAGCAGCGTGGATCAGTGCGTACCGCTTGATCTCCCCGGATTCGATCAGCCGCTCCAGGTACTCCAGCGCGTCACCCCGGTGGTACGGGAAGGGGTAGCGCGGGCGGTCGACGATGTCACATCCATCGACCTCGAAGCCGGCGTCGTCGTATCCCTTGCCCATGCCACCGGAACAGGAGAACAGATCCAGGAGCCGTGGACGAGCGGGAGCGTGGGCGCACATGATGATCTTCTCTCTGGTCATTGTCACAGTCTCATTCTCTCAGTCAGCGCCGTCCTGTGTCACCACTCCGACGTACCGGTACTTGACCGGCTTCCCTTCGCCGTACGCCTGGACCGCCTCGTCGGTCTCCGCTCCCGGCGCCGGCGCGCGGTACCGGTCGACGACCGCTCCCGGTGACAGGGTCTCAGGCCAGTCGCCGTAGTCGGACGGTGGGTCAACGATCATCTGAATGTACTCGGGTGCCGACTCTCCGGCATCCGGCACCCCGATCACCTTCCCGTCGTACGGACCGCCCACGAACTCGATGTCGACCTGGGACGGCTCAGTCATCCGTGCCGTCCCCTGTCATCCCATCCCGTGGCGTCTCGTCGGCCATACGGCGCAGCTCAGCGGCAGCGTCCTTCCACGCGTGCTGCCCAGCGAGTGCGGCTTCGACGGGGTCGAGCGTATCCAAGTGGCTGGCGGCTTCCCGCAGCACGTCCGCCCGGTCGGGCTGCTGCTTCAGCTCGGCGCGCAGCCGCTCGATCGTGGTTCGCATTTCGGCGAGCGACATGCCGTCCTCGCGGTGCCAGCGCACGAGCTTCTCAAACTCGTCGACCCGGTCTGCGGCAGGCGGCACAGCAGCGTCCAAGCAGGCGGGGCAGTCGGGATCGCTGGCGCCACTGGCCATGCTGAGGCAGTTGATCAGGTGGCCGGTCGTCTTCTCGTAGCCACTCAAGGCGCCACCCGACCGTTCGCGTGCCACGCCGCGTACGTGACCGGCATGGAGTCCTCCAGCACCTTCTCGCACTGGCGCGCAGCCCACTCGATCTCGACCTGTGGCTTGGACGGATACGCAGCGTCGTCCTCCCGGGTGCGGAGGCTGAGGAAGTGCATGAGGGAGCGGGGGTTGCATGTGGCGTACATGGTCGAGTACGTGGACACGGGGAGCACCATGCGCGCGACCTCCCGGGCGATGCCTTCCCCCAGCATCCGTCGGTACCGCTCGTACGCCTCCCGGCATCCGTCCTCCAGGTCCATCTGGGCAGTCACGTACTGCCCGTCCGAGCCGGGCCTCAGGTCATAGTCCATGGCCTTTCCCTGCTGCACGAGAGGGCGCCCCGGAGCGGGCACGTAGAAGACCGGCTCGAACTCGGTGTACCGGCCGGACTGCTCGTTGTACGACCAGCCTGCCCTATGCCTCATCCACTCCCGGAAGACGAAGATCGGGGCGTGGACACGGAACGTGAACATGCCATGCTCGAACGGGGAGCCGTGCCTCTCCCGCATGAGGGCGCCGATGAGCCCCTGGACCGGGCGCCCTGTGGCTGCCCGGTCCTTCGCGGTCGACACCCGTGCGGCCTCAGCCACGGCCTCGTCCGAAGCCATGGCGCGAACCAGCTCCACTTCGATCTCACTGATCAGTCTGACCTCGGTCACGGTCCACCCCCCATCACCCTGTCGAGGTTCACCCATCGGATCTCAGTCCCCTGATGTTCAAGGACCACGAGACGATCGGCAACGCCTGGACGGAGGCTGCTGCCCGTGTCCACGATGATCAACAGAGCACCACGTCCAATGGCCTGCAAGCGCTCAGCGTCGATCACGATCTTCCAGGACCGGGGAGCACCTACGGCGCGGCAGTAGTGCAACGCGTATTCGTGCTTGGAGGCGACGACGTAGGTCGGCCGTGCGTCATGTTCGTCAGCGAGAGCGTTCAGTGTGACCGCGACACCCGCGCGCTCCACGTCACTCAGCGCTACCTCCAGCTTCCCGGCGAGGTAGCGTAGCGAGTCGGACAGACTGCGCCGTTTGATCACTGGCTGTTCGTCGGTCACATCAGCCCCGCGTCCTGGAGTGTGGAGACGGTGAACAGGTGGCCGGCGACCCTCACCGCCTGTTTGAGTACGGCCCGGTCCTCGTGCTTCGTGTCCACGGGCTCAGCGGTGATCGCGGACGTGACCTGCCATAGATCACGCGGACCGATGCCCTCGTCCGTGAGCGCCAGTTCCATGCGGATGATCAGACTCGCCGTCGGAACGTCCATGACTGGAGGCGTGGGCCCCTCGATCTTCTCCTTGATCCGCTCGATGGCTTTGGTGCCGATGCCCTGGACATCCAGCAAGTAGTAGCCCGGTTGAGGGCCGCGCCTGTACTCGTCCCGGAGTTCATCGATGGTCTTCACGTACCCGAACCGCCTCAGCAGCCGGGAGACCTTCAGGGCGACGTCATCGCCCCCGAGGAACACGCACAGCTCATGTGCCCGGTCATCCGCGTCCCTGACCCTCTGTGACTTGCTCTGCATGGTCAGCTTCCCTCCGCCTGCTCTGCCCATGCGGCGGCCATGGCGGACAGCTGGATCAGCTCCTTGACGAGGTTCGAGCGGTCGCCCTCGTCGTACGTCAGGGCCCGGCACACCTCGCCGAACTCCTCACCGAGGATCGCGAGCCGCTCCCCGTCGGTCATGTCCGGGGACTTCGGAGTGCGCCCCTTGTGCTTGGCGTGGGCCCGGATGTACTCGGCACTGACGGCCGTCAGCGTCAGCTCCTGCAATCGCATGTCGTGCTCCGTGTGCTTCTTCCCCGGGCGCAGCGGGATACCGAACACGCACTCGCACCTGTCCGTCTCACCTGCCGTGCACGACCCGAGTATGTGCGAGCCGTGCGCGCAGTAAGCGCACGTGTTGATCAGAGGGGCCGTCGGTTCCCACCCCTCGGGGATCCGGGCGACCCGATTCCCCGCTTCATCGTTCTCGATCACAACCTGAACCACAGTCATGGTCATCATCTCCCTTTGGTCATTTACCTGTACCTACTCTACCGCGCTTGACTCGTTCTTACCCCGTCCATCCCCGGTCTCCGGGCATCCAGTCGATGGGGTCGTCACTGCGTGTGTCTTCGAACCGTTCTATCCCCGGCGGAGGGAGCCGGATCCCGAGCGGGTTGAGCTTGCACGCCGGGCACAGCCACCTCCCCGGCTGGACGTCCCAGCCGCTGCCCTGCGCGGCGCGCCGTGCGGACCGCTCTCCGGTCCACGTGCACGCACGCTCCGCCTCAGGGCGCACAACCAGTTCGGCGTAGCGGGTCTCTGTGCCGAGGGTGTAGTGGTACCCGTCCGGGGGGGACAGCCACCCCCTGCACGGTCCGTCACACTGGACGCGGAACACTGCGTTGACTGTCACCTGAACGTCCACCACCCGTCGTAGCCCTCGGGAATCACCGGATAGTCCTTGACCATCGGTTCGAGGACTGTCAGGTGCAGTGCCTGTTCGAACGGCTTCTGTGATCCCCAGTAACGCTCTCCGTCCCACCGGCCGGCCGGATCGCCGCCGTACCGGCTGTCCAGGTCGTTGCCGAGCATGGCCTCAGGGCTGGACAGGTCCGGCGCCTCCCTGCGCCACTGAGCCCACAGGGCGAGCGTCCCGAGACAGGCGTACGTGGTCCCGCTCTTGCGCCGGTACCAGACCGCTTGGCACCCGCCGGACAGCCAGTACACCCCGTCCCGTTCCGTGGCCTCCAAGCGCACCGTGGACAGGTTGATGGCGAACGGCTTGTGGCTGATCACGAACTTCTCTTCGCGCTTCACCGGACCGCCCCGCTCTCTCCGTGCTCGAACCGTGCTCCGCGCGCCGCGTCGTAGGGGCAGTTGCCTTTGCAGGGCCGGTCCTCGAACACACCGGGTGACAGCCAGTGATCGGGATCTGTTGACTCCCAGTAGTCGGACCAGACTGCGTACTGATCACTTCCCGGACGGTAGTCGAACCAGGCACGCAGCATTCGGACGTGGTCCACTGTGTTGCCTCCCGGGGCGTGCAGCGCGGTCCGTATCGGCACCCCCCTCCGGCACTTCGGGATGGGCCCGAGGATGCTGAGGTTCCCGAGTGCTGCCGCCGCACGGATCAGGTAGGGCTTGTCGAGGTTCTCCTCTGCGCCCTTGATCTCCAGGTAGCCGCCCTCTTCGGTGACGAAGTCCGGGAGGTAGGTACCACCTCCCGGGAGAGCGATCCGCTCCGGCTCGTACGTCCACCCCTGACCAACCGCGTCCATGAACACCGCCCACCTGGCTTCCAGCCTGGAACGGAACAGGACGCCGGCGTAGAGAGTCGGAACGGCTTGGATCGTCGGCTTGAACATAGTCGTCTCCTTCTTGTTCGATCTTTCGTAGGTCTTGATCAGTAAGAGGCACATGAGGCACTCTACTACTTCATCGCGTATATATGGATGGAGAGAAGTTTAGTAAAGGCTCATGTGCCTCATATCCGCAGGTCAGAGGTTTTTGAACCGAACCCCTGCCCAGCCCTTGCGCTGCTTATCTCTGTGGTCGCCGGGTCCCTGACCGCCCGGCCGTGAGACTCGGTCGTCAACCACCGGATAGACCTTGACCAGATGAGCAGCAGCCGTCTCGTCGTGTGCCTCGAAACGCTGGCTCACAAGGTTGTTCGACCACGCGTTGGGGTGCCCCTTCGCACCGAGCCAGTACCGGAAGTCCGTGAACAGATCTTCGGACATGACCCAGCTCTGTGGGTCTCTCTCCAGTCGGTCCCGCCAGTACGCCAGGACAAGATCCGATTCGGTCCGCCACTGCTCCGTGTCCGCCATCACCTCGTCCGGAACGAGCGGCATGATCTGTCCGGCCCGGTACCACTCGATGGCGCCGCGCACGGCCCACGCCAGGACCGCCGTCGCCTGCTCCCTGCCACTCATCAGTCGCGTCCGCAGGTGCGGATCCCCCCGCTTGTCGTTCGGCCGTGAGAGGGGCACACCCGGCTTCACGAACCGGTACGGGAACTTGAGCATGAGCAGACGCCGCCACGTTCCGTGATCTGTCTCCGCCACGCTCGGGATGTAGTTAGTGGTCAGGAACAGGCTGTGACTGGCCTTCCACGTGATCAGGTTCTTGTACATGAAGCGGCCGGACATGTGCGGGGTGCCCACGGTCTCCTTGATCCGCGTGGCCGACAGCCGGCGCCCTTCCGGCAGCTCCTCGATCACCGCGAGACGTGCGCCCCGGAACGGCATCAGTGCGTGCGGGTCGTCGCTCTTGCCCACGAGGACGTTCTTCGGGACGTCCACGGCAAAGGACTCAGAGCCGACCGCGTTCATGATCGCTGCCAAGCACGTGGTCTTGCCGTTCTCGCCGGCGCCCTGCATCAGGAGCAGCGTGTCGTCCGGCGTCATGTGTCCGGTGATCCCCTGACCGATCCGGAGCCGGAACCAGTCCCGGCATCCGGGCGGGAGGGCCTGGAGTGCCCCGTTCGGACCGTCCCAGTCCGGGTGCGTGGCATCGGGCACGTAGTCCGCCATCGTGATCTTGGTGAAGTACAGACCAGGATCATGGGAACGCATGCTTCCGTCCCGCAGATCGATCACTCCCGAGGGGGTGTTGAGCAGATCCGCGTACGAGTCGAACCGGCGTGCATCAACCAGCAACGGCCCACGTGCGAGCTGCACCATGTTGTTGATCTTCCCGCGCGACATCAGATCGGTGACCGCACGCCGTGCCTGGTTGTTGCCAGCCACCGAGGGCAACGTCCGGCGCACCTCGTCCAGTACGTATAGCCGTACTGCCTCGGTCACTTCCACGTCCGTGGACGGCTCCCAGACTTGCCCGGTCCAGCGCAGCCACTCCAGGCCGGCGGACCAGCAGTACAGACCCGACAGCAGCTCACTGCACACCCGGTCCGCCATAACTGCGTCCGAGAGGTCACCCGACGTCGCGACGGCCGACAGATCCTCGTACGGGTGCTGCTGGCCCTGACTGAGCGCCCGGGTGATCGTATAGTCGGCCGACGGATGCGGGTGCGCCCACGTCCGGACCGCGTCCATGAGCCACGCGTGAGCGTCCTCGTAGGTGATCCACCCATTGGGAACGTACTGCCCGAGCATGTACGCCATGCGGTTGATCGTGTCGTTGCCCTGCCCGTCCGGCGCGTCGCGCACGGCTTGGAGCTTCGAGGAGATCGACGCGGCAAGCCATGTCGGAGGAGGCGTCCCCTGCGACAGAGCAATCGCAGGTGTCGGACCATCCGCCACAGGCGTGCTCCGAGGTGCTTGGTGCACAGCAGGGCGTTCTGAGGGCACGGCTGTGCCGACGTCCAGGAGCAGCTGGATCAGCCACTCGGGAGCATGTACCGGAGGGACGTCGACCTCCAGCGAGTACGGCCCTTTGCCAGACACCGAAGGCGGTACGACGACCTGCCCGCCCTCTCCCCTCGTGTCGATGTCGGGGAAATCCTTGCCGAGCGCACCTACACCATTACGGACTGTGATGCCGTCGGGCAGCAGGAAGAAGTACTGGGATCCGCCACCGCCGGTCCGGGTCGTGAACGTCTCAGGCAGATCGCCGTGATCCATGATCAGACGTGTGAGGGAGTCCAGTCCCTCCTTGTACGTACCGTCACTGCGTACACCCTCGTCCACGTCCAGCACCCAGATGCCGGATCCGGCGCCCGTGGCGACCCCGACGTTTGCCTCTGGGTGTTCAGCCCACCACTGAGCGATTTGCTCCCCGTCCGTGGTCGCGGCCGTCGTCCAGTCGGTATGTACCGGGTGCTTCCCCGGTTGGGACGGACATTCCGACATCCAAGGCGTTGCCCGGCATGCGCACAGACCGTTCTCCATGATCCAGTAGACCGGCAGCACCCTCCAGCCGAGTCGGCGCCCCTCGTCCGTTGCGGCATAGCTCCATGCCGCATACGCCATCCGGTCTTCGGCCGGGACAGCCTCGTCCTGTGTAAGATCAGTCATGGAGACGCGCTCCCCCGCTTCGATGAGCCCCTGACCGGATGTCCGCCGGCCGGGGGTTTCTGCGTGTGTCCGGTCACCGTACTGCCGCTTCCGGAGCCTTCGGAGTCAGCACACGGTCCAGCTCGTCCGGGTCGATCCCTACGCGGCGCCGGCCATCCACATACTTGGTCAGGCGTCCGTTCGCGAGCCAGTGATCGAGCGTCCGCATGGGCACACCGGTCTTCTCGTGTGCCTGCCTCCTGGAGAGCAGAGTCTCCCAGGTCTGATTGCTAGTCATGGCGACATGTTACGAGTCGTTGCTACATCTTGCAACAGAGCGGACCGCACCGTAACGTGGTACCGGAAGTGCACGAAGAGGGAGCAGCGGGCCCGTCACAGGTACAGTGGGCGATGACCATGACCACGACCCAGGAGGATGACCATGAGTACACCCCCCGCCAACACACTGCCCGGCCCTGACGACGCCGGCATGCACGGCACGTGGGAAGTGACCGACCGTAACGGAACGACAGCCGTGATCGATGCGGACTTCCTCGGCTTCGGCTCGTCCTTCCGCCCGGCCCACAACCACGTGTACCCGCCCTACTCGAAGCGCGGTAATCACTGCTCCACATGCCGCTGGTACGAGACCTGGATCTTCCAGGAGGGAACCAAGGACGAGGACGGCCGGTACGTCGTCATCTCACAGGGCCGTTCCGCCGTGCCGGGTGAGGTCACTTTCGTGACCTTCGGATACGCGACCGACCTGGGGGAGCTGCTTGAGGTGCTCACTCTCCAGCCGGACGGATCGCACAAGGTGATCCCCCCGGTTGCCCGCGCGCTGGAGATGGCGGCCGACTACAGCGACAGGATCGAATCCTTCTACGCAGTGATGAGGACCAGCGGATGAAAGCAGTTGACTGGGTGATCCAGGACGCCCCCGGATTCGACCGGGAGCAGTGGACCACTGTGCACTTCGGACGCTTGGGAGTGGGAGACCTCTTCCGCTCCCGCAACCACGGTCGGGACACCTTCGCGGTGCTGAGTGCCGGGACCGAGAAGACCGAGGGGTACGCCACGCCGGTGCTGTCCCGCTGGGTGTCCCGGGCCGTACACGACCTGCGCCCGGACCAGCTCCGGTACCTCCGGGAGCCGGAGGACTTCCGGACCCCCGCACGGGAGAGCGTCACCGTCCGGTGTGACCGGACGCTGAAGATCTGGACGGACCCAGCACCCGGCCGGACGGAGTTCGCCCCGTTCCTCGGTCAGATCCTGGACTGTCACTGCGATCTCTGCAACGAGCGCGGATACGCGGCCTCCAGTCCCGCAGCCGACGGCGGTACGGACGGACGTCCGTACCGGATCGCGAACCGCATCCTGCTGGACGCGCTCACCCTCGGCACGCACGCGCGCCGGGAGTATTCCTCCTGGATCGAGATCTGCAAGGCACGGCATGCTGAGAGCGTTGCCAACGGGGGCCCGGAGCGTGGGTACTACAAGGCGTCCATGCGGGACTTCTACGCCACCGGGATGGGACTGGGGATGACCCCGGGCGGTGTCGGCGGAAGCATACGCCGATGAGCATCCGTCGGACAGCCACCACGACTCTCCGCTGTGACGTGAAAGGTTGTCACGCCAGTGTCCACTGGGGCGCTTATGTGCCCAAGGCGCGAGTTGAGCATGTCGCCCACAGTCAGCGCGGGTGGCGCAAGGACAAGACCGGCCGGAACATCTGCCCCGCTCATCCGAAGGGGACAAGCCGATGAGGTGCCCTCGCCGGCGCAGCCGGACCGTCTTCTCCCAGGGCATCTTCTGGGTGCTGCTCCTCACCGCTCTCGCGGCGATGTGGATCCTGGACGTGATCAATGGCTGACAGCACGTACGCACCCTGCCGCTGTGGCTGCCGGAACAAGACAGCGACCGCGCCCGGATGTTCGTGCAGGCAGTGCCAGCCGGGCCCTGGGATCGACTACCAGGCACTGCGCGCGGCACGCATGGGACAGATCGGCCGGAGCCTGAGCCCCCGTCCCGGGATGCGCGTCAGGGACCGGACCCGCATGAACCACCTGCTGGAGAAAGACTCTCTGACCGAGGACGAGGAAGCAGAGCTGGATGAGCTGCTCAACGTCTACGTACACAGCAACTGAGATCCTGGAGACCCTGTGAAGGACCGTCAGCCGACGGAAAAGACCGGCTTCCTGCTGTGGTTCCTGATCACCGCCGCTGTCCTCGCGACGGCAGTGGGGACGGATCACGGCACGAAGCGGGAGGACTGCTACCGTGAGTCACCCCGTCCCGGGTGCACGACACGCTAATGATCAGATAGACCGCCGGGGGAGGACGCCAGTGCGCTCTGACACCTCCCCCGGTATCGGTGATGAAGGAGGAAATGACCATGAAGGTGAAGTTCGTGCAGCGGGCTGAAGCCGGATCTGTGTTCGATTCCGGGATGATGTCCACACAGATCGGCAAGACCGTTCCCGTACGCCAGACGGAGGGAACGGCGAAGGTGATGGACGCCGTGGTGTCCGAGGATGGGTCCGAGGTCGAACTCACCTTGGACCTGTCCGACGGACTGATCACTCCGGGTCCGTCGGCTGCGTCGTTCTCCATCGCACCGACGGAGGACTGACCATGGGTGACGACGGCCGGTCCTTCGCGGACATGCCCGCCTCCACACGCCGGCAGGAGACGAACCGGAGGACGGGCGCGGACGATCTGCCGAAGGTCAGTCGGTCGTTCTCCTCGGTACGGGACCAGACGTGCGAGTCGGGGTACTCCGGGAACGAGTGCATCGACGAGATCTCCGAGGGCGACGAGGCCGCCTTCGTGGATGGCGAGATCGCCTGTGAGACATGCTTCACCCGGGCGCAGGATACCCGGGACGACTTCTTCGATCGATGACATAATCCGGCCGGGGGCACACCGCTCCCGGCCGCCGACCTGACAGGACAATGACCATGGCCAAGCACAAGGCACAGGTCCCCTGGCGCGGACTGCGCCGGAGGTTCCAGGATCTGACCGTTGAGCACCAGCGTCTCCAGCGCGCCTTCCGCACCCTGGAAGAGCAGTGGTCCGAGGCGTTCCAGGAAGCCGTCAGGCTGAAGGAGACGTACGAGCCGGTACCGGGCACGGCATGGGGGGCTGTAAACGCCGCGTATGAGCGCACGATCCGGCGCGCCGACTCCATCAGTGTCATCGACGCCCTGGAAGCGTGGGACCCGCCGTCGGCTGACGCGATCACTGAGGAGATCCCGGTGTCCATGATCCGTGTCGGCATTGACCCGTCGCAGACCGGTCCGTCCGGCATCACAGTGATCCAGGTGTCCGAGGACGGCACAGCCGAAGTGATCAAAGAAGAGGAGCTGGGATAATGACCATGAACGAAGGACACTACGGCGGCGAGGTCGCGGAGAGTGTCAAGGCACGGGACACGCGACCGGACCTGAAGAAAAAGAAGGTGATGATCAACCTTCAGTTCCGCATCGGAAACCATCTTCACGGGTGGAAGGCGTACATCGACCGTGAAGAGTGGGACGCAGCCGACACGGAACGGCGGACGGAGCTGACTACGCAGGTCGCGCAATTCCTTCTGGGCGCCATGGACTCACGGGAGCGCAATCAGTGAGCCTTGACGACATCACGAACCTGCACCTGGTCACGAACACTGACGAGGCATTCGAGTTCCTCAGGTGGCTGTCCCTCCAGAAGGACTGCGCGATCGACACGGAGGGCACCGGCCTCTCTCCCGAACGGGACCACGTCCGCCTCACGCAGTTCGGTAACGGCAGTGAGGCATGGGCGATCCCGTTCGAGATCAACAAGATGGTCGTCCTGGACGCGGTGAAGCGTTTCCAGGGTGAGTGGATCACACACAACGGACCGTACGACTTCGCGATGCTCGCGAAGGACGGAGTCGTCCTCCCCCGGCACCGCACCCACAACACGCTGCTTCAGGCGCACGTGCTGTACTCCAAGGGCCCCCTGGGGCTCAAGCCCCTGTACAGCCAGCACGTGGACGAACGTGGCGCCATGCTCCAGGACGACCTGAAGGCGGCGTTCGCCCAGCACAAGTGGAACTGGTCCACCGTCCCGTGGGACTTCCCCCAGTACTGGCAGTACGGATGTGTCGACACCTGTGAGACGTACCAGCTCGACAAGGTGCTCCGGCCTCAGGTGATGAGCATCTCGCCCCGTTCGTACGAACTGGAACTCGCCGTCTCCTGGGTGATCGAGCGCATGTGCCGGAAGGGCGCCATGGTCGACCGCCCCTATGTGGAGCGGCTCACGTCCGAACTGGACGAGCGGGAACTCCGGCTGCGGAAGACGATCGAGGACGAGTGGCGCGTGTCCCCGGGGTCGGCCAAGGAGGTCATCTCCCGGCTCCAGGCGGACGGGGTGGAACTGGTCAAGCTGACCCCGAAGGGTGATGCGTACTCCACGGACAAGGAAGCACTCTCGGTGATCGACCACCCTCTGGCCACTCTGGTCCTGGAGTACCGGAAGATCTCCAAGCTGACGTCCACCTACCTCCATGGGTACCTCGATCTGAGCCAGTACGACGGCCGCATCCACCCCTCGATCAACTCCGTCGGCGGCCGGGCCAAGAACCCGTTCGAGCCGGGGGGTCAGGACGGTGTGCGGACGGGCCGGTCATCGGCCAACGACCCGAACCTCCAGAACGTCCCGAAGCGCGGGGAGTTCAAGACGGCCATCCGCCGGTCGTTCCGCGCGGCCGACGACTGCTTCTGGCTGTCCTCCGACTTCGACCAGGTCGAGATGCGCGGCATGGCGCATGCGTCACAGGACCCCGGCCTGAAGGCTGCGTTTCTCGATCCGGACGACTTCTTCGTGGTCATGGGGCGCAACGTCTTCAGTGAGCCAGGGTTCGAGAAGGAAGACCCCCGACGACAGCTGATCAAGAACGGAATGTACGCGAAGATCTACGGCGCCGGCGCGGCGAAATTTGCTGTCACCGCCGGTCTCATTCATGCCGACGAACATGGCCGTAAGGTGCCGCTAATCCAAGAGGCGGACAGGTTCCTTCGCGCCGTGGACAAGATGTACCCGGGTGTCCCGCGCTTCGCCGATGCCGTGATCAAGGCGGGCGAGAAGCGGCAGCGCGAAGAGGGCGTCGGGTATGTACGGTCCCCGCTCACCGGGCGTCGGATCACATGTGACCGGGGGCGTGAGTACGCCCTGGTCAACTACTACGTCCAGGGGGTGGCGGCCGAGATCATGAAGTACAAGATCCTCCAGCTCGACGCGGCCGGACTCGGGGATCTCATGATGTTCCCCGTCCACGACGAGATTGACATGGAGGTCCCCATGGACCGCCGTGATGAGGTCATCCGGACGGTCAGTGAGGTCATGAACGACGACAAGATGCTGTCCGTCCCGATCACTGCATCCGTGTCCATCGGTCAGAACTGGGGAGATTTGGAGGAGCTGAAGTCATGAGGATTGAACAGAGCACAGAGATCGTCGCGAAGAAGTCGCCGGACGGCACTCGCAAGGATGGTGTACGGCTGGACGCACTCCTCGATGCCATCACCACCATGCGCGCAGCCGGTGTACCGGATGGCGCCTCAGTCCGAATCGAAGGGAACGGCGGTAACTACGACCGGGTCGTTCGGGCGAACTGGACTGAAGAACGCTGACCGAGAAGGAGAAGATGAACATGGCGCATCCCTCGCTCCCCCTGGACTTCCTGGACGATGGACTGATCGAGTCCGGGGACTACCGGGACTGGTACACCGCGCTCAAGACAATCAAGACCAGGAGGGCGGACCGAGCCATCCTGGACGAACTCCTTGAGTCGATCCCGCAGGAAGGACTCTTGGAGCCGTTGTGGATTGAGGTCACCAATGGGACATGCCGTCTGTCTCTGCGCGATGGACATCACCGGGCGGTCGCTCTTGACATGCTAAGGATCCGGAAGTTTCCGTACCGATGGAGCTGGACTTCTCCGAAGGGCCTCGACCGCCCTCGTCCCCGGGATCCCCTGCCCGGTCACGTCCTGGAAGCACTCAACAGGAAGGCAGCCCTGTGAGCTACCGAGGACAGCTCTCCATCCATTCCCTGCGAACCGACAGGGTCCACCCCGGCCGGTTCGCCACCTGGTCCGAGTGCCGGGCCTACTTCAACCGATTCGCTGACGACCGGAAGACCGTGTTCGAGTACGGGCGACAGATGTCCAAGGGTGACGCGGTAGAACCGATCCGCCTGGCGGTCGCCCGGGACTCCGGGGCCGTCTTCGTTGATGACGGACAGCACCGGGTGCTGGCTGCGATGGACGTCCGGATCCCCTGGCTCCATTACCGGTGGGTGTGGCTGGGGAGTCGGACCACACAGAACGTTCCGCTTCCCTTCGAAGTGACGGAGATGGTCAATGACTACTGAGCGCGTCCGGATCGCCCTTGACATCAGCATGCATCCCGATCCCGAGGTACAGCGGGACCTCGCCGACATCTTCGGGATCGTGCTGCTCGATGTGGCGAAGGAGTACAGCGTCGATCTCGGACGGTCGTCCTGCATCATCGTCACCCGAGCCGGCGGGGACACCCAGAAGATCCAGATCACGGAGGCATCAGCATGAGCGTAGTGATCATCGGAGTAGACCCGGGAAAGTCCGCCGGCGTAGCCGAGATCGTGGACGGCCGGATGGTTCGGATCTTTCAGGGACCGGGCGGACAGGCCATGGATCTGATTGAGCTGATCCTCAAGGACCACTCGGGGCATGCCGACCGCAGGGTGTCCATCGCCTGTGAGCGGTTCATCCAGGGCAACCAGGCGCACTCGCACCAGCCGGAGGCACAGCAGATGGTCGGCCTCGTGCTGCGTGCTGGCCATCACCACGGCGTGAGCGTCGACCTCCAGGCGCCGTCGGACGCTCTCGCCATCGGACAGGGTCCGCTGCTCCAGCGCGCCGGCCTGTGGCCGCTCGCCTCCGACGTCCGACAGGCCGACGCGGATGACGTCCGCATGGCCGTCCGTCACGCGGTTCTGTACATGGCACGGCATCACGCCAGTCTGTTCCAGCGGCTGGTCAGGAGCGCTCTGATAGATTAAGCTAAATCAAATAGCAGTGGTGCCCGCCCAAGGAGGAAATGACCATGACCACGTCGGCGCGTGGGACGCGTCGCTTTATCGCCTGTCTGGGGTTCATCGAGACCCCGACCAACGAGGCGTACCCCCGGATCCTGCACCGGCCTCAGACGGGTTGTGCGATCCGGCCGGACGGACTCATGCCCGTACGGCACCACATCGATGGCCGGGCACAGAACGTCGGCACCATCTACGACGTGGTCATCCTGGGCAGTCAGCTGATCGGACTCGGCTATCTCAAGGACGAGTCCCTGGAGGACAGGCACCGGATCGCGGACCTGCGGGACGCGCAGCTCTGGATGGAGCTGGACGTCGACTGTGCCCGCATGCAGGAAGAGCAGTTCGGTCTGGAGATGTACGGGTGGCGTGTTCGTGCCGTCACCCTCGGAACCGCGCCGACCTGGATCCTTCCGCCGGTCCACATCTGGGAGGGCTGACTGTGAAGCCCCGACCTGTATGCCCACTGTGCGTGTCGTTGATCTGCCCGTCTTGCGGACGTGTCGAGCAGCAGATCAACCGGGGATGGATCAAGCTCCACAACCCTCAGATGAAGTGCCGTCGGCATGGCTGCGGTGCCACTGTCGGGGAGATGCCCGTCCGCCACACAAACAAGGACAAGCACGCGAGCCACGTGGAGGAGTACGCACGTCGGCTGCTGTCCAAGCCCGTGCGTCGGATCGAGCGCAGCCCGATCGACATCGCCGAAGCTCTCGATCTGCTGCACGCCTTGGACGACGTATTTTTCAAGGCGTACAACAGCGCCCGGTGGTTGCCGACAGATGACGACAGGGACCGCCGTATCGGTGAGGACAGGAAGGCTCAGAACTGGAACGAGGGCACTGCCGATCTTCTGGCACTGGTCGCCGTCGTCCGCCAGTGGGTCGCAGAGAACACAGGAAGTGGGGACTGACCATGGAGTACCAAGACGTAAAGGCTGCTGAGAAGGCACTCTCATTGATCAACAAGCTGGCAGCACCGACCCTCGTCCTCCGCTTCGCCTGGTGCATGGTCGGTAAGCAGAAGGGCGCAGACAAGCGGACTCTGAACGCCTCCCGTGAGATCGAGCGGGTTGTCCGCCAGTGGGTCGCGGAGAACACGGAGACCGGGGGCACAGACGATCTGGATTCGCTTCGTGAAGACGCGGCGAAGCTGTCCGCTCTCGAAGCGGCCGGGGTCGACAACTGGTCCGGCTACGACTACGCCATGGAGATCCTCCATGAGAGGGAGCGCGATCATGGCTAAGCAGTCCGAGGTGATCGGTCCCCGGCAGTACATGAGTTACCAGTGGTACCGGCAGATCGGTGTACACCGGTACCGGTTCCGGTGGGTTCCGAAGCCGAACATCGGGCCCGGAGCGTATGAGGTGACCGCCGAACGGTTCGTGAAGTGGGCCAAGCCATGGGCTCGTGTTCACACGATCGTGATCAAAGGAAGTGGGGACTGATGCCGTACGCGGACCGCAACGAGGACCGGATCGACTGCCTCTTCGGATGGAACGAGAAGGACCGGCTTCTCATGCTGCCGGGCGCCCGGTACCGGCGCGACGCACACGGCCGGGACATCGTCTCCCTGCCCCTCTCGTGGGGCTCGTGCCTCGTGCTGCGGGGGATGTTCGGCGGTGAACTCCGGCTGTCGCAGACCCTCGGGGAGTGGGCGTCCGAGCACCGGGCGAAGGTCGTCACGCCGGGTCTCGGACTCCGCATGGCGACTGGCTACGCGGACATGGACCCGTGGACTGAGTACGACCCGGAGTTCGCGTGGAGTGCTTCCGGTCTCCGACCGTTCCAGGCGGCCGGTGTGGAGTGGATGAGCATCGTCAAGTCCGGCATCCTCGGTGACGAGATGGGGTCCGGCAAGACGGTCCAGTCCCTTACGTTCATCGACCGGATCGAAGGTGCGCTGCCCGCTCTCGTCGTCGCACCGAACTCCGTGAAGTACCACTGGAAGAATCTCGCTCCCCGATGGGCACCGCGCGCTGTCCCCTACGTGGTCGACGGATCCGCCGTCGCCCGACGCAAGATCCTGAAGGCAGCGGCAGCCGATCCGAACGCACTCGTCATCATCAACCTGGAGTCGGTCCGGGCCTTCAGCCGTCTCTCCGCATACGGCTCGATCCGTCTGCGCCGGTGCCAGGAGTGCGACCCGAAGCACGGGGACGACATCAAGGCCAGCCAGTGCGAGATCCACGAGAAGGAGCTGAACGGGATCGCCTTCCGGTCCGTCTTCCTGGACGAGGCACACCGGATCGGGAACCCCGAGTCGAAGCAGACCCGCGCGGTGTGGCACGTCATGAACAGCGCCGGCGTGGAATACCGGTGGGGACTGTCCGGCACCGTCCAGTCCGATCACTTCGGAAACCTCTGGTCCGTCCTTCACGCCATCCTCCCCGATGACTTCCCGGTGAAGTCGAAGGCGATCGACCGGTACTGCCTGACGCGCGCGAACCCGATCGGCGCACCCGAGATCATCGGCCTGAACCCCGCCACCCGGGACGAGCTGTACGGAATCCTCGATCCCCACTTCCGGCGGATGCTCAAGGCGGTCACCTCACCGCAGCTGCCGCCTGTGCTGCGCGAGACCCGTACAGCGGTTCTCGCCGCGAAGCATCAGAAGATCTACAACGACGTGGCGAACACGCTCTTCGGGGATCTCGGCAACGGTGATCTGATCATCACGCACTCGAACCTCACGAAGGCGGACCGCCTCCAGCAGATTGCGGCTGCGGCCGTGGAGATCGAGAAGCCGGACGAGGACGACATCTCGACATGGCGGATCACCATGAAGGACCCGTCCCCCAAGGTGGACATCCTCATGGAGATCCTGGAGGACGGCGGATACCTCACCGGCGCCGGCCCCGGCGTCGCCGTCGCGGCCGTGCACAAAGACCTGGTCCGGCTCATCTCGAACCGGCTCACGGACCTGAAGGTCGGACACGGCATCATCACCGGGGACTACACGCCGGCGGAGCGGGACGTCGCCCTGACGCGCTTCCAGAGCGGGCATGACCGCGTCCTGCTGTTCACCGTCGCGGCCGGCTCCGTCGGTCTCGACATGACGGCGGCCGATCTCCTCGTCAACGTCCAGCGACCATGGTCCATGGTCCAGGCCGTGCAGACGGAAGGCCGGGTGCACCGGATCGGATCCGAGATCCACAGCACTGTGCAGATCATCGACATCGTCACCCAGGGAACGATCGAGGAGGACCAGGTCGACCGTCTCACACAGAAGCTGATGCGCCTGGAAGAGATCAACCGGGACACGGCGAACGTTCCGCAGGAAGAGCAGGACCCTGACCTCGTGGCGGAGGCAGAGTTCCTCCTGAGTGCTGACGTCCTCGCCGGAGCAGGAACGGCACCCTCGCGGCTCGGAGATGAGACTTCGGAGGAGTTCCGGGACCAGCTCCGGGAGCACTTCAGTGACACGGCTCCGTACGTGGAGCCCACCTTCCCCCCGTCCTTCGAGATCAGCTTGGGGATGCCTCTCGTGCGCGCTGACGGACGGACACCCGAGCAGCAGGCGGAGATCAATCGCCGGATGGCTGATCCGATCGGAACCGCCCTAGAGACACTGAACACTGCCGTGGATCTCTACCACGACAACCCCGGTGGGCCGACCGAGCAGCAGGCGATTGATGCCGGACTGACTCAGCCGGAACGTATGCCGTGCCCGTGCTGCGGGAAGAGCACGAAGGTCAACGGGGACGGGACGATCCGGTATCACTTCTCCGACAAGGACGAGTGCCGCCTCAGTGCCGACTCGCGCCGGTGTCTCGCCGTCGGAAAACCGTGGACGACCGCCTTCCCCCCGCCCGGTGAGGCGGGCACGGACGGGGTGCTCCCTGCGGAGCAGCCGGTCCGTGGGTACGTGTGCCGGATTCCCGCCGGGCCGACCGGCTGTGGGACCACCGTGGAGCTGACGAAGAACGGGCGGGCCCGGTCTCACCTCGATCCCCAGGACGAGCGGTGTGCGGGTGGGAGTGATTACCCGATCAAGGTGCTGGAGGACGGCACTCGAATCGACATGAAGGACCAGCCGGAGATCGAGATGTGTGTCCGGTGTGGTGAGCCACTGCCGCACGCTCACGAGGACACGACACCTGGTCCCCGATCGGTTGACGAGGTCGAACTTCCAGCCGGTCCATGGCAGGACGGCGAATCAGTGAAGCCGGAGCACTGCGAGCACGGTGATGGATTCACCTACCGTGTCCCTTCCGGGCAGATGTCATGCGTGCACTGTGGGACATGGGAAACGCGACGCCGGGTCCTGGTGACAGGGTCCCGTACCTGGGGTGCCGAGACGGACGACCACGGGCAACTGACTCCAGTCGCCCTCACGGAATACGAGATGTTGCGAGACAAGATTGAGTATGCGGTCCGGCAGTACCCGGATGCCGTCCTTATCTCTGGTGCGTGCCCGACCGGAGCCGATGCCCACGCTGAGTATCTGTGGGGGTACCACGGAGGATCGATCGAGCGTCATCCCGCTGAGTGGGATGAATATGGCAAGCAGGCCGGGTTCCGGCGCAACCGAGAGATGGTCGACCTCGGTGCCGACATCTGCTTGGCGTTCATCAAGAACAACTCACGAGGTGCCAGTCACACCGTGGACGAAGCGGCCCGCGCCGGGATCATCTGCCTCGTGACGAAGGAAGATGGTTCGTCCTACGTTCTCAATGACCCGATCGCAGTGGAACAGGGAGAGCACGAGAACAACGTTCAGATGCAGGAGATGAACCAGCAGGAGCACACCCCGACTCCCGTCAGTCTGGACGGGTACTCATTCGCCGGGCACGAGATCACGGGTGTCTGGTCCCCGGGCGAGGCAGTTATCGACCTGTCACCGAACGAACAGCAGGAAGAAGTCGAACCGTTCCCTATCGGTGCGGAGCACGATCCGGATACTGGTGTACCGTCCGCTGCTCTGGTCATCACGACAGCCCCAGCCACTGCTCCCCTCCCGACTGGAGTCCTGCCGGATCAGATCGTCAGCGCCACAAAGATCAACGACTGGCAGCAGTGCAAGCGGAAATGGTGGCTGCGCTGGTACCGGCAGCTCGACTCCGTCACCGACCTGACCGACGTTCGTAACACCGGGATCCGCGTGCACGAGGCTCTCGCAGCCTGGTACGTCCCCGAGGGGACTGAGCGCCAGGACCCGCGTGACGTCCTGCGAGAGGCCATCGGACGGGACTGGAACAAGACCCTGGAGAGGATGCAGCTCTCGCCGGAGTCCGACGGCTTCGAAGCGGTCGCGAAGAAGTGGGAGTCCGTCGCTGTCCTCGAACGCGCCATGATCGAGGGCTACATGGAGTGGATGGAGGAATCGGGAGCCGACGCC